>ERZ802821.1031-NODE-1031-length-15132-cov-9.11063_pt1 | contig 15132 bp, 15 predicted proteins | sample MGYA00345648_ERZ802821 | MGnify/ENA primary metagenome ERZ802821 (study PRJEB30503, sample SAMEA104212357) | marine metagenome | biome: Westerlies Biome; feature: [SRF] surface water layer (ENVO:00010504) within the epipelagic zone...; material: water... | reverse complement strand
GTAAAAGAAATAAAGCTAAAAAAAATATATGTTTCATTTTTGACTCCTATTATTGTCGTTTAAATCAATAATGTAAAGTACGCTTTACATATATTAATGTCAAGTAAACTTTACATATTTATTAATTATTAAAAAAATGCTTAAATTGTTGCAATTAAATAAAAAGAAAAAAATGAATAACTTATACATCTTAGCCATAACTGCTTTCTTTCTAAACGCATGTAGCAATAATTCTCAAGCCGAAGAAATTGAAAATAGATTTAATATCTACATTAGCAAGCTATCAAATGAAAAAATTGAAGAAAATTTATCTAAAGGTTTAAAACCGATTGCTATCAAAGATAACATTGACGTAAAAGGATTTGCAAATACTGCTGGTTCGTTAGCTCTTAAAGATAATTTTCCTTCAAATAATGCTTTTCTTATTCAACAGCTTATTGATAATGGATATTTTGTTATTGGGAAAACTAACTTATCTGAATGGGCAAACTTCCGTTCTTCCTCCTCAACAAGTGGTTGGTCAAGCATGGGTGGTCAAACAATAAATCCTTATGGATCAATGCGAACACCTTGTGGTTCAAGCTCCGGATCAGGAGTTGTAGTTGCAACCGGATTAATTGATGTAGCTATTGGAACAGAAACAAATGGATCTGTCAGCTGTCCTTCTTCCGTTAATGGTATTGTAGGAATTAAACCTACTGTTGGCCTTGTTAGTCGATCTGGAATTATTCCCATTTCACACACACAAGATACTGCAGGACCGATGGCTAGTTCAGTAAAAAAAGCTGCTGAAATACTAGAAATCATTGCAGGAAAAGATATAAATGATCCTGCTACGCTAAATATTCCTGAAAATTTTAATTTTGACTTTACATCTGATTTAAATAAAAAAACATTAATGGGAAAAAAATTTGGACTTCTTCCAACAGGATCAAGCGATGAAGATGGTAAAAAAGCGCTTCAAAAAATAAAAGAATTACTTGAAAATGCCGGTGCAATCGTCATGGATGTTGAAGATAAAAGAGAATATCCAGGAGAAGCAGAACTATTGGTTTTAATGTATGAATTCAAAGAAAACCTTGAAAAGTATTTAGCTACTTCCAATTCACCCTATAAAACACTTTCAGAGCTCATCAACTTCAATGATGCTAATAAAGAACAAGTTTTAAAACACTTTGATCAAAGTATTTTTATAGATAGCGATAAAACTAGCTCTCTTAAAAATGAATATCTTATTGCCCTAGAGCAAATAATAGATACCAGAAATGGTATTGATCAATTGCTTGAAGAAAACAATATTGATGCGCTTGTTGGTTTATCATGGAGCCCTGCTTGGGCAATCAACCACGATGGTGGCGACGATGAAGCGATTGCAGAATATAAATTTTGGGTAAATGGTAGTTATGCAGCTATGGCCGGGTATCCCCATATTACTGTTCCTTTAGACTATGTTGATGGACTTCCTATCGGAATGTCATTTATTGGTACTGCATGGTCCGATAAACAATTAATTGAGTATGCTCACTCTTTTGAAGAGTTAAATAATTTTAATCCAAAACCAAAACTCTGATATGAATATTATTATTGAAAATATACTTATTGGCATAATCAGTTTTATGATTATTGGATTAATGTTTATTGTTTTAAGAGATTTAGGAAAAGCATTTATTCAAAAAGTTAAAAAATTATTTAAATAAGAAAATAGTAAGACAATTCTATTTTTTTAAGAGCGGAGAGAGAGGGATTCGAACCCTCGATACAGTTACCCGTATAACACCTTAGCAGGGTGCCGCTTTCAACCACTCAGCCACCTCTCCAATATGCGGAATTTACATTAAGAATACTATGAACTCGATAAAAAAGATACTAGTCGATCTTTCAATATATCTAAACCTGAATTACTTACTGATGAAACATCGATATATTCCTCTGAAAAATTCTTCCAATTTTCTAAATTTTTTGCTTTATCTATTGTATCACGTTTTGTTCTCACTACCAATTTCGGCTTATCCATTAATGTTTTATTAAAACTAGATAGTTCATTTGATAGCTTGTCAAATACATCTTGTGGATTAGGTTCTAAAATATCAATTAAAAACAGCAAAATTCTATTTCGTTCTATATGTTTCAAAAACTGATGTCCCAACCCTTTACCTTTGCTAGCCCCTTCAATTAGTCCAGGAATATCAGCCATAACAAATGATTGATATTCTCCATATTTTACAATACCCAAGTGTGGTTGTAATGTTGTAAATGGATAGTCTGCAATCTTCGGCTTTGCAGTAGTCATCACAGATAATAAAGTAGATTTGCCAGCATTAGGCAAACCAACTAAACCTACATCTGCTAAAACCTTTAATTCTAACTCAACATGTAATTCTTCACCAGGAATTCCCTCTTGAGAAAATCTAGGTGTTTGCTGCACAGAAGATTTAAAGTTATAGTTACCTTTTCCTCCAATACCTCCTTTACAAATGATATAGTTTTCATTTTCTTTAATCATATCAAATACAACATTATTTGTATTTAAATCCTTAATAATGGTTCCACAAGGTACTTGAATGACTAGATCTTCTCCCGATTTCCCTGTTCGCTTATTAGCACCTCCAGATTTACCATTTTGAGCTTTATATAAACGACGATATCTAATGTCTTGAAGTGTATGGAGGTTTGGATTAGTTGCAAAGATAATATTGCCGCCTCTTCCTCCATTTCCACCACTAGGACCACCCTTATCAATGTATTTTTCTCGATGAAAGGCAACAATGCCTGGGCCGCCGTTTCCGGCTTGCAATTTTATTTTTGCATAATCGATAAACATAACAAGAACTTAGAAGTTGCTAATAATTTCGTCGCCAAACTCTGAACATTTCAATAAAGTAGCACCATGCATTAGACGTTCAAAGTCATATGTAACTCTCTTATTATAAATTGCCATTTCTAGTGCTCTATCTATGAGAACAGCTGCTTCTGTCCATCCTAAGTGATTTAACATCATTACAGCTGATAAAATCACTGAAGATGGATTTACCTTGTCTAGTCCAGCATATTTTGGGGCTGTTCCATGAGTTGCCTCGAAAATAGCATGACCAGATTTATAATTAATATTCGCTCCCGGAGAGATACCTATACCTCCTACAGCTGCTGCTGCAGAATCCGATAAATAGTCACCATTTAGATTCATAGTAGCTATCACATCGTACTCATCGGGTCTTAATAGAATTTGTTGAAGAAATGCATCTGCAATTACATCCTTAATGATAATCTTACCTTCTGACTCGGCTTTTGATTGAGCAGCATTAGCGGCATGGACATCTTTCTGCTCTTTAATTCTATCATATTCCATCCAAGTAAAAACTTTATCACTATAATGAGCTTCTGCGTGTTCGTAAGTCCATTTCTTAAAGAATCCTTCAGTGAATTTCATGATGTTTCCCTTGTGAACAATAGTAACTGATTTTCTATTATGTTCAATCGCATATTTTAGTGCGGAGTCAAATAATCTTATTGAGCCTTCTTTTGAAATAGGTTTGATTCCAATAGAACTTGATTCTGGGAATCTAATCTTATGGCCCTCCCCTAACTCATTTAATAAATCAATGACTTGCTTTGCTCCATCAGAACCGTTTGGAAACTCTATTCCACTATATACATCTTCTGTATTTTCTCTAAATAAAACAAAATCAACTCTGTAAGGATCTAAAATTGCCGCAGGAGCGCCTCGAAACCATCTTACCGGGCGAACACATGCATACAAGTCTAATTCTTTCCTCAATGTGACATTTAATGAGCGCATTCCACCACCTACAGGCGTTGTTAAAGGACCTTTAATACCTACATAGTGAGATTTAAGAATATCAAGCGTTTCGGATGGAAGCCATTCACCTGTTTTATCAAATGCTTTTTCTCCACATAGCACTTCTAGCCATTCAATCTTTCGAGATCCTTCATATGAATGCTCAACTGCTGCATCAATCACTTTTTGTGCAGCATTCCAAATATCTGGTCCAATACCATCACCCTCAATAAAAGGTATAATTGGATTATCACTTACTATTAATTTATCATCTTTATAAGTTATTTTATCAGCCATGCTTCTCTTTCATTTTATCAATTAATTTATTCTCAATGCTTTTTGGCACAAATTTAGATAAGTCGGTATTATACTTAGCTAACTCTCTAATAATAGTCGAATTAAGATGAAGAAATTTCTCATTTGAAACCATCAAGATGGTTGAAATATCAGAGTTAATTCCATGATTAACCATCGCCATTTGGAATTCTAGTTCAAAGTCACTAACGTGTCTTAATCCTCTAATAATTGCAACAGCATCCTGCTCTTTTGCAAATCTTATTACTAAATTTTCCGGATTAGAGTGTACATAAACATTACTTATATCATGCACACATTCTTCTATCATATCCATTCTTTCTTCATGCGAAAATAAAGGATTCTTATGCAAATTATCAGAGATACAGATATGTACTTCATCGAACAGCTTCGCTGCTCTTTTTGTAATATCAATATGCCCATAATGAAGAGGGTCAAAAGTGCCTGGATATATTATTCTTTTCATACTTTCCAATACAGTAGTTGTGTATCACCAAATTTACCACTTTTATAATATCCTGCAAGCGATTCATTCTTACTACACTCAAGAATAAAAATTCCTCCAGGATTTAGTTTTTTACAAGCTAATTCAACAAGCAATGAAAGGTTTCCAATACCATATGGTGGATCTGCGAAAATAATATCATATTTATCGCATTTTCTAAGAAATCTTAGTGAATCTCTTACTAGAAAATTAAAATTATTAAAATCGATAGATTCTGCGCTTTTTCTAATCTGCATCATATGCTGCTTATTCATTTCTATAAAAGTAACATTATCTGCCCCTCTACTGCTTGCTTCAAAGCCAATCATGCCAGACCCTGCATACATATCTAGAAAATCTTTATTTTCAAGAGAATTCAGTGCATCAAAAAGACTTTTTCTAACTATAGAAGTAGTTGGTCTATATTTAAATTTTTTGCTGAAGAAAATTGTTTGATTTTTAAATTTTCCAGAAAGTATCTTCATGATCTCAATGCAGTAACATATAAATGGACAGAGCTATCTTTCTTTGTATAAAGAATCTTTCTTAAAATTAGATTGTTATACTGCTTGATATTATCGAGAATTTTTATCGACGCATCTATACTTTCACATCTAAGAATTAAATTATCAGTTTCTATATCAAAAAATAAACCATCTGTTTGTTGAGATTGAATAGTATTATTCGATGTAGATATCAAATTTAAAAAATTATCAATAGTAATAGATCTATTTGTTGATGGATATGTAGATGATTTTATAATATATGATCCACTTATACCATCATTAGAATCAGTATCAATAGTAATACGATTATCAAGAATAACTATACTTTGGATTTTATCCATTTTATCAGAAATAGAAATTTCAACAAACTCATTAATAGCCATGTAGGAACTTAGGTGATATCTATCTAATTGATTGATAAGCATGCTAGAATTTTTATCAACTACTTCTTGAACTTCTTTTGATGATTCATTATATATAAAATCAAAATCACTTATTGATATAAGTGTAAATAATATCAAAGCCAGAGTTAATAACCCAGCTATGACACTCTGCATATATTGTAGTAAGGTTGAATGGTCTCTTTTATCAAGAACAGTTCTTACTTTTTCATGGTATTCATTTTCTAAAATTTGCAATCCAAAAGGTTTAGTGAAGTTTAAAATAGGATATGAATCTTTAATAATTTTTGCAAAAAATTCAATTATTTTTACGTCATTAAATATTATAAATTTTAGATTAGGATCTTTGATATCTTTTTCTTTCAATTTTACCATATCGGCTAACCCTAAAACCCTTTTAAATCCTTTATTTTTTCCTTTAAAACTTCCTTGAGAAAAAGAAAATCCTTTTTTTGTATAACTAAAAATTGAATAAATACGAGATGATTTAGTAACAGCATATTGAGTGCTTTTTAGCCCAGAAAGAACGATACTTGATATTGGTACAAGATATTTAATATCTATTCCAAAATTATTGAAATTAAGCTTAATTTTTTCTCTCAAATAGTGGTTCATTCCCACTGAATGAAATATATTTTTTGAAGATTTTCTATTTTCTGATATTGAAAAATAATTTCTAAATAAATCTTGCCACTTACTCTGTAATTCTTCCTTGATTTTAACTGTAAGATTTAACTGATCTTTTTTAGGAATTACACTCAAAGAATGCGAAAGTATTAAGTCGTCTATAGCAATAGCTGCTTGTTGGTTTTCTAAAACTATTTTTTCTCCTAGCTCATCAAGAGCCTGTGCAATCACACTGCTTAATAGTTTAGAGTTATTATCTATAGAAATAAGATTATGGTGAAATTTGACCTTTAACTCTAGTTTTAATGATTGATTTTTAGAGCTTTTTTTAAATACAGAAAGAGTATCGCTATGTACTATAAAGTATAGCAATCAACTAATTATCCCAACTTCTAGTTCCATCTATGATATAACCATGACTTCTTGTCTTTAAGGCAAAAAACCCATATCGATTATCTCTATATGAACGAATCGGACTTGATACTCTTACAGAATTTGCTTCTTCATTTATTTCAATAATGTAAGGCTCTCCTGTCAATGGGCATACAAGTTGAGATGCATCTGGAAGAAATACAAAATTATAAGGTGAAGTTTCTTTTCTAAATCTTCTATCGAAGTATGATACAGTTTCTATTCGCTCGAAAGTTGCTTCCTTAACTACACTCAAGAAAAGTGGATCTTCTTGCATTTCAAAAAGATTTCTTTTTTGAACATATAAAGTATCTTCTAGTCCAGTATCCTCTGATAACATTACCACGGTAACTGTAGTATCGACAATAGTTTCTTTTGCAACTCTTCTTTGACCAAATGTTGTATCATATTCTACATCGAAACCTTTAGGGATATTTACTAAAAACTCTTCTCCGTTTAATTTGATTGATTGGTCACCTAAGAACGTGGAATCAGCCATCACTGAATCTCTAACAGCATTTACAAGTGTGACAGCTTTCAAGCCATCCTGCTCATACTTTCCGACTAAAATATTGTGAAAGTTTTCAATATTATACAGTGCTTGCATTCGAGATCTACTTTCGTTTTTATACATATCTTCTTCTTCCCATATCATACTAGGAACATACATTACAAGAAGAATAAGAAGAAAAACAAAGAAAGTAATAATCTCTAGATAGTCGTTAAAAAATTTTTGTTTGGCTTTATTCATTTTAGGCTCCACAGAATTTACAATAAATCAAGAACATAGCAAGATATTAATCCTCAAATTTCTCAAATTTAACATCTTTGTCTTTTTCTATTTCATAATAATCTTTAATAATTCTTTTCTCTTCTTTTGAAAGACTCTTAGGCACATCAACTTGAACCTTAACCAACTGATCACCTCTACTTACTTTTCCAAGCTTAGGGAATCCTTTTCCCTTTATTCTTAATATTTGGCCAGGCTGAAGACCTGAAGGAATCTTTAAGCTGGCGTGTCCATTGATAGTTGGAATATCAATTTTATCTCCAAAAACAACTTGTGAATAACCGACCTTTACTTGCAATAAAACATCATTTCCATATCTTGAAAAATGCTCATGATCTTCTTCCTCAAAAAAAACATATAGATCTCCTGCATTACGATTAATATCTTCATGTCCCTGTGATTCTAAAGTCATATAGTTACCATTTTCAACACCCACTGGCACTTTTATTTTGAGCGTTTCTTCTTTTTTAATCATACCATCTTTATCCGCACCTGATGGAACCTTATCAGCAGTCTTACCATATCCTTTACATTGGGGACATACTGATGTTGATCGCATTTGCCCTAAAAAAGAATTAGTAACTCTAGTTACTTGACCTAGCCCATTACACATTGAACATTTTGAGAATGTAACTCCATCTGCCAACTTGAGTCTTCTTAATTTAATTTTTTTCTCTGCACCATTTACAATCTCAGCATACGAAACTTTAATCTTTACCTTAACATCACCTCCACTTCTAGGTTTTGATGAAGATCTTCCCCCAGAAAAAAAAGATTCAAATGGATTATTTCCCCCGAAGATATCTCCAAATTGATTAAAAATATCATCCATATTCATTGAGTTAAATCCTGATTGTCCGCCACCCATTCCATTAAATGCGGAATGGCCAAATTGATCATACTTTTGCCTCTTTGATGCATCCCCTAAAACTGAATATGCCTCAGCGGCTTCTTTGAATTTCTTTTCAGCATCCTTATTATCAGGATTTCTATCCGGATGATACTTCATAGCAATTTTACGATATGCACGTTTAATCTCATTTTCAGGAGTGTCTTTTGATACCCCTAATATGTCATAAAAATCTTTCATTTTTTATTTACCACAACTTTTGCATGTCTAATAATCAAGTCTTTATACTTGAATCCCAACTCATATACTTCAACGATTGAGTCATCTTTTTTATCTTCTAAACTTGCCGTGGTAAGCGCTTCATGCAACTCTGGATCAAAAATATCGCCAACCTTCCCGAACTCTTTTATATCTTTATCATTCATTTTTTTCAGAAAATCTTGTCTAATAAGTTTTAATGCCTTCTTTGTTTCTTCGTCTTTATATGAATCAATTCCTCTGTTTATATTGTCAAGGATCGATAGAAAATCAATAATAAAATTTTTACCATCGTACTTGAAAAGTGCAGATATTTCAGATTCCTTTCTTTTTCTGAAATTATCAAATTCAGCTTTTAATCTGAGCTGCTTATCCTCGAGAGATATGACTAAAAGCTCTAAGTCTTTCTTGGTCATTTTCTTCTTTGAAGTAGTTTTTTTACTATCAGAAGAATTACCTGATCCGTTTTTTACTTTTTTATTCATAATAATATTCTTTTCATCGCTCTATTAGATGCATAAATACCTATAATTAAAGAAAAGCCAATCATCCAAGCCCATAAAACATCGTCAACCTGAATATTCAGATTGAAGTAAGAATTTATTACAATGAAACTATAATTCACTAATAAAAATGCAATAAATGCCCCTATGGCAGATTGTAATATTGATTCTATAAAAAAAGGTATTTTTATAAACATATTTGAAGCACCATTATATTGTAATATTTCAATGAAGTCACTTCGATTAGACATTGAAAGTTTCACTGTATTTGATATCATTTGAATTGAAATAAAAATGATTCCAATTACTAGAACTAAAAATAAGAATATAAACAGATTGATTTTATCTTCAATGTTATCAATATAAACACCTCGATACTCTACACTATCTACGAAATTATAGCTCTCTATCTCTTCAATCATTGACTCTATATTTTTTAAATTAAAATTATCTTTTTCTAGATAAACTTTTAAAGATATTGGCAAAGGATTGTATCCCAACATATCAACTACATTTTCTCCAAATTCTTTTAAGAAAATATCTGCAGATTCTTCTTTATCGATCAATAGAACTGAAGATATAGCTAAATTTGCTTCCAAATCACTAGCAATAGCATTTGTTTGCCTTGAATCAACTCCTTCATTAAGAAAAATTTCAAAGGTGTATTTCGAACGAAAAAAATTAACAAGACTATCTGTATTAAAACCTGCAACAAAGAAAGTTCCAAGAATAGTAAAATTGATTAAAATTGTTATTATACATAAGAAATTTGTCAATTTATTTCTTAAAAAATTTTTTAATCCTTCTGCAAAAAGAAAAGCTACCTTATCAATCATTCGCTCACCACTCTCCCTTGATCTAATTCTATAACTCTATAAGGTTTTTCTGCTATTAGCTTGTAGTTATGTGTAGCCATTATTACACATGTACCCTCTTTATTGATTTGTTCTAATATCCTTAGAATTCTATGTCCAGTAGTTGGGTCAAGATTTCCAGTGGGTTCATCTGCTAATATTATATCTGGATTTTTAACAATTGCACGTGCTATACAAACTCTTTGTTGCTCACCGCCAGAAAGTTGATTAGGAAATTTTTTTGAATATCTAGATAGCTCAGTTAATTCTAAAGCTTCGTTTACAAGGTTGGATATCTTTTTTCTTCCTATGCCATTAATATGTAAAGGAAGTGCTATATTTTCATAGACTGTTCTTTGTTTTAACAGTTTATAATCTTGAAAAATAACTCCAATTTTTTTTCTTGCTCTATGAATATCTTTTTTCTTTATTTTTGAAGAGAAGTAATTTAAAACTTTTACATCTCCTTTGTCTGGAAAAAGGTCAAAATATAAAAGCTTTAAGAGTGTACTCTTTCCAGATCCAGTAGGACCAACTAAAAAACAAAATTCATCATCTTGGATATTTAAATCGACATCATAGATTCCAGATTTTGATGAGTAATTATATGTAATATTTTTAAACTCAACCATAGAACTGAAGATAAAGAAATAAGACATATATTGATACCAATAAAAAACCTGATAACTTATTGAGTCCTTTATAAAAAAAGCTTAATAAAGCTAATAGAAGCAATAATCCCACTCCAAAGAATAATTCAAAAGATACGTTACTTACTTCAAGAGGACTTATCATACCAACTACACCTAAAACAAATAAAATATTGAAAATATTCGATCCAATAATATTACCCAGAGATATACCTACCTCTTTCTTGGAAAGTGCCATCAGTGTGACAAATAACTCAGGAAGAGACGTTCCTATGGCTACAACAGTCATTCCAACTGCTTTTTCAGAAAATCCAAATTCACGAACTAATGGTGATGCTCCATTTGAAATAAATAGCTCAGAGCCGGCATAAAGCATTATTGATCCAGCAAGTAGTCTTCCAAATGATTTCTTTAAACCAACTTTCTTTTCATTTTCAAGCTCACCATCGCAGGAAGTAATATTTGGTCTTAAGAAACTAGCAATAATATAAATAATAAATAAAAATAGAAGTATCTGAGAGTCTGAAGAATCAATACGATTATCTAAAATAATATAGTAAAGAGCACCGCAAGCTAAAATATTATAAGAAAATGCCGATATCACATTCTTATATTCAAAATTCATGATATAGAAAAGTGCAGGAAATCCTAATGCTAATCCGATATTTGCAACGTTAGATCCCAGTACGTTACCAATTACAAAATCATTGTGTCCTTCAATGGAAGATATAATTCCAACTACTAATTCAGGAAATGAAGTTCCAATAGAAACAATTGTTAATCCAATGACAAGATCAGAAATTTTGAATTTCTTTGCTATGTCTTTTGCTCCATCAATTAACCACTCTGATCCATAAAATAATCCAATTGAACCTATTATTAAAAAAAATATGCTAGATAACATTAGTATAAACCATTTTTATTAATGTATTCCCAAACTTCTTTAGGCACCATATATCTAATTGTTTTACCATCTCTCCAACGCGCCCTAATAGTGGTTGATGAAATTTCAAATTGAGGGATATTAGCAAAATGCACTTCATCTAGTACCCATTGTGGTATATCGCTTGGAGTAAATCCTGGTCTAATAGCAACGATAATATTACATAAGCCCATAATTTTTTCAGGATCTTTCCATTTGTGAAATTCACGCAAAGTATCACTTCCCATTAAAAAATATAAATCCTTTTTATTTAAATTTAGATTTTTAGCAAATTCTACAACAGTATCAACAGTATAGCTAATATCTCCCTTGTTGATTTCAAAATCAGATATCTCAAAATTATCATTACTTGTAAGAGCTAAGTTCAACATATCCAATCTCTTCTTTGAAGATGAAATAATTTTACCTTTTTTTGCTGGGGATATATTTGCGGGAACAAAAATTAATCTCTCAAAGTTTTCAGACTCAATAATAGTCTGAGCAATTAAGAGATGTCCAATATGAGGAGGGTCAAAAGTGCCACCAAATATGCAGGTTTTCATAATCTAATTACCTTAGGAGTTGTTATTTAAGATATCTAAAGCTAATTCTTTAAAATTTTCACTGATTAATGTGTCTTTACTTTGATTTAAACTATCAAAAAATTCTTGGGCTTCTTGATTTTGATTCAAAAGAACTAAGCAGCGTATTACCTCTAAATTTGCATCTTTATAGTATGAAGTGTCATAATAGTCACTTATTACAATTTTATAAGCTACAATTGCTGAATCATAAGCTTTTAACTTGAAATAAAGCTCTCCTGTTTCCATATTTTTTTGAGCTAATCTTAATCTTAGGTCTTTAATTAAATTATCAGCATCAGAAGAGTAACTGGATGAAGGATAATCATCTAAAAATTGCTGTATTTCAATTATTGCTTTTCTACTGGATTCTTGATCATGATAATAGTTTGGAGATAGAGCCATTAAAGTTTCACAAATTCTCCATCTAGTTTTTTCGATATAAGGACTAAATCCCATTCTTGAAACTAGTTTTTCATATTCAATAAGAGCTAATTCGTAATCTTCATCTAAAAAATAAGATTCTGCTAAGAAAAATAGTGCATCGTCACCAAGGTCAGTATGTGACCCTCTATCAACAATAATATCAAACTGCTGTGCGGCCTTGGGATATTTTTCGTCTTCAAAAAATACCAAACCATCTTCAAATCTAGTTTTGTATGGAATATTATCATCAAAAGGATTTGCCCAACCACAACCTGTCATAAAAAAGATAAATGAGAAGAATATGAATTTCATACTATATACTATTTGATGTCTTTATTAAGACTAGAAAGAACCACTTAAAGAGAATCTCACCATATTTGAATGTGGATCAAGCTCTCCGCCCATGATATAGCTTACATCAAATCCAAGTGCATCTATACGAGCACCTAAACCAAGAGTTGTATAACTTAAATCACCAGATGGATCGTTCATGATACCTGCTCTTAATGCGAAATCATCTACAAGGTAGTATTCTACTCCAAGGTTAGTAACCATTGACTGATCGTTTACTTCATAATTTAAATCAAATGCTAAATTCGCCTTACCTTCAAGAGTTAAATAACCTAAACCTAAACCAAGCTTAGTAGGTAATGGATCTTCTTCACCATCTCCAAAACTAACGCCTGGACCTACATTTGTTAATACAGCACCCATGGTCAGGTTGGGATTGTCCATTGCATTATGCTTAAAATAACCCACATCGAATGCAACGCTACTGCTAGAAGCATCAAGACTACTTATAACAGCAAGTTCTTGATAAAAATATTTTCCATTTACTCCCCAAGATGAATCTTCATCAATTTTTTTAGAATAGGATAAGTTAAGAGCATACATATAACTAGAAAATGAACCTAATTCAGCTCCGTTTGCATCTGTACTTATCTGGTCTCCAAGATTTAAGTAAGTAAAGTGTCCACCAATTGCTTCATCTTCTCTAAATGGTGTAGCAAATGTAATAAAATCATATGCCATATCATCTACTAAGTTTGGAAGATAACTAGTGTGCATAAAAGAAGCTTGGGTGCTAGAAAGATTAGACAAGCCAGCTGGATTATAATAGGTTGCATAAGCATCGTTTGCAATTCCAATTTGCGCCTCTCCCATTCCGTTAGCTCTTGCACCTGGGTTAATAGATAAAAATAATGATCCTGCTTGGCCTTGAGCCATAGCAAGTTGTGATAATAAAATAGCGGATACAATTAGATTTTTATATTTCATAATAGACAAAGATAAATAATAATCAGTAAAAGAACAAAGGAATATATGTTATTATTAAAACACCAATTAGTCTTATAAAAAAGTAAGGCATAGTAGATGCATAAATTGTTGGCATATCTTTCTTAAAACGATAAGAGGCTAAAAATAAATTCATGCCAACGGGTGGTGTAATATAACCTAATTCTAAATTAGCAATAAAAATTATTCCTAGGTGGATTGGATCAATACCAAAATGTACAGCTAGTGGGGCAATTAAAGGCACTATAACAATAATAGCTGAAAATACATCCATAATACAGCCAGCAATCAGCAATAAAATATTTAGTGCTAATAAAAATACTATAGGAGAGTCAATTGATACTTTTACAAACTGTAAAATTTTTAAAGGGACTTGAGCATCAACTAGATACCCAGTAAATCCCATTGCAAAACCAAGTATAATTAATACCCCTCCTACTAAAGTTGCACAATCAATGACAATTTTAGGGATATCCTTGAATTCTATATCTTTATAAATATAAACCTCTACAAATACAACATACCAAACTAATAAAGCTGCACATTCTACAAGAGTAGCTATGCCACTAAACAATCCATAAATAATTAATATTGGTATAGCTATCTCCCATTTTGCATCAGAAAAAGACTGTTTTAGGTCTTTGACATTAAATTTAATTGAAGTCTGATTCTTTGGTTTATGATAAATGCCATAACAGACAATAATGAATAATAAAAAAAGACCTGGAATTAGTCCGCTCTTAAATAACTCAATCGGATTAATTCCTGCTGTAACAGAATAGATTATTGCAGGCAAACTTGGTGGAAACAACAATCCAAGAGATCCTGCAGTTGTAATTAAGCCTAGAGAGAAAATTTCTGTATAACCGTCTTCGATTAAGATGGGATATAAAATAGCTCCTAAGGCTAAAATTGTCACTCCAGAACCCCCTGTAAGTGCTGTGAAAAATGCACATAACAAAACTACTATTAACACAGTTGAACCTGGAAGCCACCCTAATGATGCTTTAAAAAAATTTAGTAATCGTTTAGAAATATTACTTTCAGCAAGTATGTATCCAGCTAATGTAAATATAGGAATAGCTGCAAGAGTAGGAGAAACTACAATGCGATAAGCGCTATCACTAATAGTCGACATTAGATCAAAATTTGTAGCCCAATCGGTAGGTTCTGATAAAAAGAAAAGTATTGAAAGAGTAGCTAAAACAATGAAAATAGGTAGTCCAAATGCAACCAAAGCAATAACACTTATAACCTTCACATATAAAAGACTTTCGTTTGAGAATGGAAACTGCCAATAATAAAGGATTGCAGTCATTAAAAAAGAGCCTAACATTAATAAAAGGCGATAATTTAATTTATTACTACTAGTCATTATCATATGATACCATATCAATAATAAACCCGTAGGAATAATACTTTGGGCAAACCATACTGTTATATAAGGAGCAATAAATTCTGG
>ERZ802821.1029-NODE-1029-length-15147-cov-12.3111_pt1 | contig 15147 bp, 16 predicted proteins | sample MGYA00345648_ERZ802821 | MGnify/ENA primary metagenome ERZ802821 (study PRJEB30503, sample SAMEA104212357) | marine metagenome | biome: Westerlies Biome; feature: [SRF] surface water layer (ENVO:00010504) within the epipelagic zone...; material: water... | reverse complement strand
ATGTAGTTTCTGAATCTAAACTAACTGAACCATCTCTAGAATTAAGTTTTATTAAACCACCTGAACCTGTAGAATCGGTTCCTAATTCATCAATTTTTAATGAATCAGCGTCAAATCCTGGAGCCCAAATTAGTACGTAAATTCTACTTCCCCATGAATAGCCATCTGTTCTTTCTTTACATTTTGACATGTAATCTTGTGGCTGCATACTTGGTCTATCATATTTTTTTTTATCAATAGGATTATTTTCACAGAAGAAAATTTTATTTCCATTGTCTTTTGTTTGGACTGCAGCATCTGCTGTTGGTAAAATATCTCCATCATTATTTGCATTAAGTGGAACACCGGAAGTCAATAAAACTAGCATAAAGAAAGGTACACAATATTTAGCTTTAAGGAATCCCATTGTAATTTTTTGATCATGATTTTTTTTAATATAAGATCTGGTACATCTCTAAGATGAGCTATGGTATATTTCTCGCATGAGCTAGAAAAAAAGAAAATTAAAGTTGGTTTCCAGCTAAAAACCAATTTTCTTTAGGATTATCCTCAAAAACAACAATAACGTGACTTTCTTTTGTTTTTAGAATTTCTACAGCAGATTTTGTAATTGCTTTTGCATATTCATCCTTTTGTTCCTGAGTTCTACCAGGATACATTGATACTGTTATCAACGGCATGAAAATTTTTAATTCATTGTAGAATTTATTCTTTCAATAGTTATCTAAAGTCCGATCCATACCCATATCTTGTTCCATACGTGAAATCTGATCTATGTGTTTTTTTGTACAAATATCCAGTAGCTAGTCCAATTGCAAAACCACCAATGTGAGCAAGATAAGCTACACCACCACCTGCTACACCAAATCCTCCAATAAAGAATGGAAGTAGATTCTGAAATACTAACCAAAATGGCAAAAACCAACGTGCCTGAATATGCATCATTCTCCAAAAGAATCCCAGCATCAAAAATGTCTGAATTCTAGTTTTAGGGAAAATTATCAAGTATGCACCTAAAACACCAGAAATTGCGCCAGATGCACCAACTGCAGGTGTTGCACTTGAGACATCACCAAAAATATGAACCAAACCTGCAACAACTCCCCACATCAAATAAATTCCTAAAAATTTTATTTTTCCAAATTTTAATTCAATATTATCTCCAAAGATCCACAAGAACAGTAAATTACCACCAAGATGTAGTAAACCACCATGCATGAATGTAGATGTTAACAATGTTAGTTCAGGAAAAGCTGGACAACTTTGAATCGTACCACCCATATCTACTCCATTAAATGCACCAGTGATACAACCTGGAACTGCACCCCAATTGTAAAACATTACAAATGCATTTTGATTTGTAAAATCAAAAAATTGTCCTGTGTAAATTACTTCTAAGAAAAATACAATTACATTTACAATAATTAATCCAATAGTTACTTTAGGTTTGAATCCAGGAGGATGTGGATTTTCATCTCGTATTGGTAGTAACATGATGATCTAATTGATTAAAATTTGTATAATAACATTATTCAAATAATAAAATGACTATACAACAATAATTTCTCTTTCAATGAGATTTTTAACAATAATTAGGAATTCATCATCAGATAGTTGTTCTTCGTTCCACCAACCAACAATAGTTTTGGTCCATGTTGGAATTTTCCAATCACTTTGTGAAGATGGTTCTAATGTTGGAACTTCAATTATTTGTTTTTCAATTAAAAATTTTATTCCTTCAAGAAATTCTGAATCTACAATTTCATCATTAGACCACCAACCTCCATTTTGTTTTACCCACATTGGTACTTTAGGCATATCAGGTGGTAATCCTTTATCAAAACCTGAGATTTCCCATGTACCTTGAGTTAAAGGATCTATATTGAAAACAACATGCCAAGAACCCATTTCATCCATACTTTGAAGGAATTTAACAGGCTCACCATCTAATGTAACAGAAAATTTTTCATTTCCAGAAATTGGGAGAAACTCAAAATTTGCATATCCTTCTAGTGGGAAACTATTGTAACCAATTATACTCATTGTTGATTCGCTATCATCAAAAACTGGATTATGGTAATATGTTCCTGGAGAATCATATCTAAAATCAAAATCGCCACCAGCTTTTTTTGCAGTACCAGGAACTACGGTAGTATCCATCGTTCCAAAGCAACTGTAGTAATAGACATCATCAGTAATCGAAGGATCTGGATACATTGAGAAATTTACAATTTCTCCAGGTTCTATTTTTTCAATTATATCCATATTTTGTCCAACATCTAAAACTTTTTCATAACCATGAATAACTGCAAAAACTTTAGGATTGTAAATAGTTGTATCACCATTATTTTGGATTCTACCAGTTAAATGACCGTCATCATATGTAATCAAAGTTTCATCATAAAGTATTGCAATAGGAAGTTCTTCTTGTATAGTTTTTTCAAAAGATAATTCTGCTGGAAGTAAAATAGGATTTTCTAATTGTTCAAAAAATTTAATCTTAAAAGGAATTTCATTTCCAGAAGATAATGGTACGTGTTCAATGGTTTTAGAAAATATTTGAGAATTGTTTTCTACTGAAACAGTTATTGTTGGAATTATTGCATAATCAAGATCATTTTTTACATTTCCAACTACTGTATAGATTCCATTAGAATCAAAATATGAAATATATTCATGGCTTGGAATAAAGACTTCGCCAAAAGAAGATTGAGGTGTAACACTTAGACATACAAACAAGCCTAGTGCTAATAACAAATATTTTGATTTTAAAATTCTAAAAGGAATTGATGATGTCTTCAAATCCGGATGTAGATTTTTCAAGTGAACCTGGTCTATGCTCTTCAACTAATTTGTCTACAAGCTCTCTTACTTTAATATGATATCTTTTTTTCAAATCTACTATTTTGATTTCAACTAATTCATCAGCAACAATTTGTGAAAGATATAATGAAACAGTTGAAGGGGATTTTTTAACTTCCTGTACTAATTCTGTAAATTCTAATCCATCATCTTTAATTAAAGCAAGTAACAAATCTCGTGGAGTTTCTTTTCTTAGTGCTTTGATAACAATTGATTCTTCTTCAGTGATATTTGGAGAGTAAAATCTAACTTGTCTTGGACCACGCATTACTTTGACGAGGCCACCATCTTCTAGTTTTTTTAGATAATGAGATAAAACACCATTTTTTAATCCAGATGAACGCATAATTTCACGAAATTGGATTCCAGGATTATCATCAATTAGTTCCTGTAATTTTTGAGATCTATCAATCATTTCTAAAGACTCCTAAAGCCAATAATCCCAATGTAATAAAAGTCAACAAGTGACCTACTTCATTTAACGGTAATATTCCAAGATCATACAAAGTTGGCCAAGTACTATCAACAAGTAAGACAGATTCTGCACCTATGAAAGTACAAAATGCAATTGCACTAAGCAAAAGGCGTTTTGTTCTTAATCTAAAATATGCAGCCAAAGCAAGTGTGGAAATAAACACCGCAAGTGTAATTCCACCAATATGCAAAAATATGTGTGCTAAATGGTATCCGTGTAATATATGAGGAACAATTATTGGTAAAGCCAAAATTGCAATTACACCAGTAACTACAACAGAAAACAAGGTAGATTTTCTTTCAATTATATTTTCAGGCTTAAACAAAGTGATCACATTATTGAATTATCTAAATTTAAACACAACCGGTTCAAACTTCGAATAAATTATGATTAAATTGGAATAATTTGCTTTTGAGTTAAAAATTCAAGAATTTCAAAAAATGATTCATCATCTATTTGTTGATCAATCCACCAACTAGCAATTATTTGTATCCAAGAAGGTATTTTCTTTAATTCTAAAATTTCAGAGAAATTTTCATCAATTGATATTATTTCATTTTCAATTAAATAATTAATTACTTCAATAAATTTATCATCACTAATTTTTCCTTCAGACCATAACTGGACATCATTTTTAATCCATTCAGGTATCAAATTAGAATTTACATTTTTTGTTTCATGAATTGCAATAGGAATACTAGTTGTTGCAAATTCATTATCACCTAAATTATTAAAATTAAGATTAACAATTCCAGATACATTCTCAGGAATAAAAAAATCTACTACGTTGTGTTCGGTCTTTGATTCAGTGCTAACTCCATTTTGTTCAAAAATTATTTGATCATTTTGAGTAATAGAAAATTCATAATTAGTTGATACAGGTTTGTTTTTCAAGAAAATATCAGTTATATCAAAAATAATTTTAGCATTTGAATTGGATTCAAGGTATTCAGGTTCCCAAGAAACAAGAATTCTAAATTGTCCGTTATCTGTAACTGAACTAATATGAGTATAATCACGATCTGGAGTAATTTCAAAATTCATTCCATTTAGATTTGAGTCATTTTCAAAAATGTTTAACAATTCTTTTTGATATATTATAAAATGAACAACACGACCTTCAGTAAAAAAATCATCAACATTTACAATATCATCTGATAACTTTATGTCATTTACAGACATTGAAAATCCAGACAAAAGTAATGCCCCAAATTCTTTTGGAATTATAATTTCTTCATGAACAACTGATGTTTGATTAATATTTTTTAATGACCATTCAAAAGGCATTGAATAACTAATTTTTTTTAATTTTGGGTCATATTGAAAATTAGAAATTTCATCATAATATGTGACTACCTGAATATTTTGATTCCCAAAATCTGGATCAATAAATTCATGAGTAGTAGTTTGTGCAATTGAAATCCCTGCATTAAAAACAAGAGGGGTTTCTAGTTTTTGAGAATATCCATTAGCCGTAAGAATACTAATATCCAATTTGTATAATCCACCTTCACTAAGTTTTGGTCCTTTAACGTCAATTAGCCTACTTTGAAGTCCCAATAAAGAAGCAAAAAAATCCTCACCACTATCTTTTTCATCAATAATAATTGAATCAATATCTTCAGAAACAAAATTAAAAACTAAAAATCCATTATCAGCTTTGAATTCTTTTTCAAAAAGGAATTGTTCACCACGTTCTGATTTAACTAGAAATGTTACATCACGTAATGTAATTTTAGAATCAAAATCAATTAAAGAGATTGAGATTTGTTGATCATCATTTGTGAGATCATCTTTTGTGGAAGATGTAACTTCTACACTTACAAGTTTACCATTTAATTCAACTGGTGGGAATATTTCACTTCCTACTCCATGACCATATGCATCATAAGAAGTAATTACTAATCCAGAAGAAAATATTAAAAATAAAATTAATAATAAATTTTTCAATCTATGTCCACTTGTTTGGATCTTTCTTTAGAATTTCTTTTCCATCAATTGTAATTGAATTATTTTCTTCAAATACAGTATGCCATTTACCATTATCTGGGAAAATTTTATTCATTTCCTCAAATTTTTTGTTGGTTGGAGGCTTGTTCATTAAAGCTCCCCATCTCATATTTGGTACTTTTGGCATTATGTCATTGATGTCTTTCATGTTTATCTCTCTCAAATTTTATTTAAAAATCTATTATTGAACCCTCAAAATTCCTTCTTTAACTAAAAATTGAATTCCTTGAATGAAAGCATTATCATCAATTGTTCCATCTGCCCACCAGCCTGCATTGTTTTTGACCCAAGATGGTACATCATTTCCAGAACTAGCTCCTTGTGTGGTGTCTGGAATTTTTAAAATATCCTCTTTAACTAAAAATTGAATTCCTTGAATGAAAGCATTATCATCAATTGTTCCATCTGCCCACCAGCCTGCATTGTTTTTGATCCATGATGGTATTGTTGGAGTTTCTAAAATTTCTGGAGTTTCTATAATAGATGTTGTTGGTGAGAATCCAGGACCAAGTTCAATTATAGACGAACCAATTCCAGCGTATGTTGGATCATAATTCAATCCAGTGCCATAAACTAGAATATCAAATCTAACTGGACCATCAGTTGGAATGTAAATATTCTGAATGTCAATTCCTTCAGTTGATAAAATACCTGGATTTTCTGGGTCATCTCCATCATAACGAGCTATTTCATTTTCAAACTCATCTAGTGCAACATAGGTATATCTTACATCCTTAATGAGGTCCCCGTTATCATTAAAGAAAGTGAATTCAAAAGGAACTTCTTGGTTTGCACCATATTTTCCATCCCATGAAATATTTACAGTTGTAGGAGTTTTTTCATAATTTTTAGTATCTACAAGATAAAATTCAGTTGAACTTCTTTCAACTTCATCTAGTGGAACTAATCTAAAGTCCATTTTTTTATTATCATAATTGTCTGAACCTAATGCATCATTGATTTTTACTAACTCATTTTTTGAAATTAAGAAATGAACAATACTAGTCTCATCAGAAGTATATGGATCGTTTAGTAGTGCTCTTTGATCAATTTCAATACCATTAACATATCCTTTGAATTGTTTTCCTTCGCTATATGGAGCAAATGTTTTTGGAACACGAATTTCTTCATGTACAACTTGAACTAAATCAACATAGTCTGGACTCCAATCAAATGGCATGTCAAATGAAATTGAATTATCAGATGTGTCAAATCTAAAATTATCTACTTCGTCGTAATAGGTTTTGATAACAACAGGTATTTCTTCAGCATTTGCTGTTTTCAAAAAGAAATCTTGTTCTTGTGCGATACTAACAAAAGTTTCATAAGTTAATCTCTCGGCTAAAACAATTCTTGGACTTGTCGCAGCTTCAATATCTACAGTAATTTTATAGAGTCCACCTTGAACAAATATTGGACCAGTCATTGATGGTCGAGCACAAAAATCTAAATTTTCATCAGTACATTCTGCACCTTGAACAAATAATGCTCCAGGAGCACTAACGTGTTCTGAGCCTCCATAAACTGTGCATGTTTCAATAGGATCAGCATCACAACCAAGTTTTGGTTTAATTTTTACATCTAATCTTCCATCATTGTCATAAAAGAGATTTCTAGCTAAAAGTTCACCACTTTGCCAAAGTTCCACTCGGTATGTGACTTTGTCAAGATTTGTGTCAGTTAATGTATCAAAGAAACGTATTTGCATATTTGCTGAATCAATATCCCCAACAGTAATGTCAGATGGATCTAACTGCGTTCTAACAGTTACTTCCATATCTCCAAAACTAATTGCAGGAGCTTGATCTCCACCCAATCCATGAGCAAATCCATCAGGAATAATTGTAGGAATTGTAAAAATTCCAATTACAATGATTAACAAGCCAATTTGCTTAAGCAATACAAAAATTCTACCAATTCCATATTTAAAGATGGTACAGAATTTCTATGCGTGGCAAATTTTTTGAGGGAAAATTTGAGTATAATTTTTATTTGTTAAAATAAAACTTGGATTATGAAATTTTTACTGGTTTTATTATTAATTCCACTTTTTACAATACCAGCATTTGCTGAATCTCAAACTTTACCAACAGATCAAGGAACATTAGATGTCAAAATATCTTATGATGATGTTAAAACTGGTCAATTGACAAAAATACCAATAGAATTCATTAACCCAATGACACAAAAAACTCAAGTTCACATAGATTATAGAATTACAATTGCAGAATCTGGTAAAACATTATTTCAAACTCCAAATTTAGTTCATACGTCTGAAGGAATCATTAACGGATTCAAATTTGAATTTCCACAAGACGGATTATACAATATTCAGATAGATGCTGAAGGAATTTTATTCACTCCAATTCCAAAAGAATCTGTAACGTTTGATATCTTAGTAGGTGAAGCTGCTGCTCAACCATCAACTCCATCTACTGAAGAAGGCGGCGGTTGTCTAATTGCTACAGCAACTTATGGTTCTGAACTTGCACCTCAAGTACAACAACTCAGAGAACTTCGTGACAACCAATTAATGAACACAGAATCAGGAATTGCATTTATGAGTGGATTTAACGAATTGTATTACTCATTTAGTCCAACAATTGCAGACTTGGAACGTGAAAGCCCAGTCTTCAAAGAGATTGTAAAGGCTGGCTTGACACCAATGCTCTCAACTTTGGCAATCATGGAAAATGCTGAAACTGAGTCAGAAGTTCTCGGACTTGGACTCTCAGTAATTGCATTGAATCTTGGAATGTACATCGGACTTCCAGCATTTGGAATTGTCAAAGTCATTCAATTAAGAAAAAATTAGAATAATTTTCTGAGAAATCTAGTGACATTTTTATGGATCACAGACTCCAATGGGATTAATGAAGACTAAAGCAATAAGCTCAATCTTTGTACTATTTGCTATCGCAGCAGGTATGGCCTCAATGGCACCAGCTGCTTATGCAGACCACGCCGAAGTTTCAATTGGTGCAGTAGAAGAATCTGGATTCTCACAATCTTGTGTTGAAGCAGGTTGTTACACACCAATGATTGCAACAGTTGACGTCGGTGGTGTTGTAACCATGACAAACACAGATCCAACAGGAGTTCACACATTTACATCAGGAACTGTTAACGGATTTACTCCATCCCCAGATGGTGCATTTGATACAGGTGTACTAATGTCTGGAGATGCATTTGAATGGAGTCCAACTGAAGCAGGTACATACCCATACTATTGTATGTTACATACCTGGATGATTGGAGAAATCATAGTACAAGAAGTAGCTGCTGAAGAAGAAGTACCAGAAGAAGTACCAGAAGAAGTCGCAGAAGAAGTAGAGTTAATGGTAATGATTTCCGACTCACAAGTAATGGGTGGAACTCAAATTGAACTTGAATTCAATGTATTACATCTTAACTATGATTTGACTGCAACTCAAAACGGTGAAGTAGTTTTTGAAGAAAAAGGACTACACTCTATGGAACTCATTGCAACGCATCAAATTGATGCATTAGGTTCTGATGAAAATCCAATAGATGTTGAAGTTGTATCTTTAGGAATTGGTGCACCTGGTGATGAAGATTCATGGACTGGACCAGTAGGTCAAGTTACAACAGCAAAAGTTGTTCCAGAATTTGGTACAATTGCCATGATGGTATTAGCTGTAGCAATCATCAGCATCGTAGCAGTAACTGCAAAATCTAGAGTCGTTCCAAGATTTTAGGAATTCCTCTTTTTCTATTTTCTTTTTACTAAAGCAATTATCGCTAAGATAATTGCTGCTGCTGCAATTGACAATCCAAAAATTGCATAGTCATATGCTGCACCACCATTAGATGAAGTAGTTGTTTCACCAGATTTTAATTTAGAAATATCTTGTTGAAGAGAAGAAATTGCATTTTTCAAAGCAGAGACATCAGCAGAACCTTCACTTGCTTTTGGAGGAAAATCAAGTACGGATGTACTTTCAACATCTTCAAGAGGAATTTGTATGTCAATTACTACACCACGAATTTCGCCTTGTAAATCTACAAGATAACTTCCAGTTTTAGTTGGAATTATTGGTGAAAAATAATATCCAGGCTTTGGATCAGAATTAATTTCAATATTTTTACTTGCACCACCATACATTACAGTAGCATCTAAATTTTGAAATGCACTAGTGATACCTGTATAGGTACCTTCCCTTTCTCCAGGTTCTATAATTTTGAAAACAATAGAATTACGAATTCCTACAACAGGTGGTTCTATACTCCATCCTGCTTCAATTTTGTATGGTTCAACTTCAACTGTAGTGTGAGCATAAGATTGTGTGACCATGCCAAAAGAAATCAATAATGCAAATAGACCTAAAATTACTATCTTCACGACTATCATATAGCAAATAGCCATTATTATCTTTACGTGGATTGGTACAAATTTCGAATACTTTGAAAACTGTTTAAATTATCAATTAAGAGTAAATTAGTAAATGAAAAAAATCCTCATAGTCTTACTAGTATTATCAGTTTCATCAATTCCATTTGTATCAGCACATCCATTTACAGATGAAACCATTCCTAATTTATCATCAAATGCACCAACTGGAGTTTCAGAAGTAATTGTATTTTTTTCAGAACCTGTTGAAATAGAATTTAGTGTAATCAAAGTTTTAGATAGCAATGGAAATCAAATTGATAACAAGGACACAAATTATTATGAAGATGAAAAATCATTAATTGTTACAACTGAACCTTTAGAAGATGGAGTATACACAGTTACTACTAAAGTATTATCAAAAGTTGATGGCCATCTAGTTCCTGGTGCATTTTTGTTTGCAGTTGGAGATGTTGTTATTGATCCAAAATTATTAGAAAATCAAAGTTCAATTGATCTAATATTTTATCCAGAAGCTGGTGCAAGATTTCCAGGAATTGTAGGTCAAACAATTGTTTTAGGAGTTGTTATTGCATCACTAATTATTTGGGGAACTCAAAATAAACAATCCATCAAAGAAGAATTAGAGCAAGTTCAAATTAAACATCATCAAAAATTCATGACTATTACTGGAATAGGACTGATGCTAGTTTTTATTTCTAATATCTTAATGATTGCTGTCCAAACTGTTAGATTAGAAACATCTCCAATAGAATCAATTCAAACTTACTTTGGAACTATTTGGTTAGCTCGAATGATAATTACTATTGTTTTACTTGGATTATGGTTTGCATTAGATAGGAAAACAAATGTAACCAAGAAGATTCAAATTCCAATGCTTGGTGCCATGTTGGCATTAATTTCAACTTCAAGTCTAATTGGTCATGGTGCTGCAAGTGGTGAAACACCAGCATTAATTCTAGATTATGTTCACAATTTAGTTGCAGCAGTTTGGATTGGTGGAATATTTTATTTTGTTTTTACATTATTGCCTTCGTTATCAAACTTGAAAGAAGAGAGCAGGGAAAAAATGAGTCTTGCATTAATTCCAAGATTTTCAATAGCATTTATCATATCTGTTGGAATTGTAATAATTACCGGTCCATTACTAATGTGGTTCCTAGAAAGTGATGTAGGATTAATCACAGAATCAGTTTATGGGCAATTGATAATGCTAAAAATTGCAATTGCGAGTGTGATGGTTGCTTTAGGAGGATTTTTCCAATTTAGAGTACAAAAAACTGCTGAAAAAAATTTCCAATCTGGAAAAATTAATGTCCATAGAAAACTAAGAAGATCTCTTAAAGTTGATGCAGCATTAGGAGTGATATTGTTAGGAGTGGTAGCATTGCTGACAAACGGTACTTTGCCTGAAGGTGAATTCCGAGATGCTAGTGCACAAGAAATTATCTATGGATTTAAAACAATTGAATTTACTGATAATGCAAAGTTTGAGATTCAAATTACGCCATTTTCAAGTGGTGTAAATACAATTTTAGTACAAGTTAGTGATTTTAATAATAATCCAATATACGATGCAAATGCAATTAAAGTAAAAATGGCAAATCCATCAAAAAATATCTCCCCAATTGAAATTCCAATGGAAATAACTAAAGAAGAAAACGATATTCCAATAGAATTTCAAGGTGAGTTAACATTTGGATTTTCTGGAGAATGGCAATTAGAAATTGAATCTCAAAGAACTGAAAATGCAAACGAATCAAAAATAGTAAATGTTTTAGTTAAACCAAGATTAGAAAACATTCAAACCCAAATAGTTGAATATGAATTTCCAGAAACTGCAAAACCGCTTTATCCATTGTATGACGGAAAAAATTCTATTTGGATAAGTGATCCATCTTCACCAAGATTGTGGGAGTTCTCACTTGAAACACAAGAGTTTTCTTCATATTCTTTTAATGGTTTAGGTACAATGTTTCTAACTATGGATAGTACAGGAAAGATATGGTTTACAGATTCCCCACGAAATCAAATTGGGTATATTGATTTAGCAACAAAAGAGATTACAACTAAAACAATTCCAAATCTTGATCCAGTAATGGCATCAAATAAACCAATTTTCATTCAAGCAGATTTTGATGATAATATTTGGATAACAATTGTAAATAAAAATAAAATTTTAAAGTATATTCCAGATGATGATGTCTTTAAAATTGTAGAATTGCCAGAAAGAGATTCATTTCCATTTGCTTTATCAATAGATAGTGATGGAAATATTTGGTATACTGCAACGGGTACAGGAAAATTTGGAAAGATTGATCCACAGGAGGGAAAAATCACTCAATATTCAAAAGAGATTCCACTTGAGGGTCCAGAATACTTGTTATTTGATAAAAATGAGGACGTATGGATTGCTGAACATACAGGCACGGCAATTACTAAATTCAATCCTGTTTTAGAGACTTTTGAGAGTATTTCAGTACCAGATGAAGAAGCACTTCCATTTGGAATGACATTTGATAGATATGGAAACATTTGGTTTGCACAACATGTTATAGACAGTATTGGAGTTTATGATCCAGATAACAATGATTTGATAGAAGTTCCAATTTCAACAGAAGGATCATTTATTCAATTTATGACATCAGATAAAAATGGTAAAATATGGTTTGTTGAACAAGAAGGAAATAAAATTGGTACGGTAAACACAATAGAAATTCCAGTAGATGTTTCACAAATTAAAACAATTGACAGTGTTGAAATAGAATATACTGAAATTGCATCACCACTAATTGCATTAGGAATTATTGCAACTGCCTTATTCTTTGTAAAAAGTATTTACGATAAACGAAGATTAAATTCTTTAATTAACTCTTAGATAATAATCCAGAAGACTTTATTCCCATAGTTACAGCAAGTATTGCAACTGAAAATAAAACAATTGTTCCAGCTGGAGTAATATCAAATACATATGAAATTAAAATTCCAGCTACAACAGAAAATACTGAGAAACTCATAGAAATAAGCATAGTTTGTTTAAAGCTTCTACCATACATTATTGCTGTAACATTTGGAATTACAAATAATGCAGAAATTAACAATACACCAACAAGTTGAATTGATGTAACAACAGTCAGTCCTGCTAAAATTATAAGCAAATAATTTATTTTTTCTACTGGAATTCCACTAACTTTAGCTTGTTTTTCATTAAATGTAGAATAAAGAATTTGTCGAAATAAAAGCAAAATTATCATTAAAATTGCTCCAGCTAATGCTACAATTGCAATTGTATCATCTACACTAACAAGAAGAATACTTCCAAATAGAAAACTAAAGATATCAAGTGTAAATCCTCCTGAAAAACTAATAATTACAAGCCCAGCTGCTATTCCTGAGGATAAAAGTACAGCAATTGAGGCATCCCCAGATATGTTGTATCTAGTCTTAACTTTGGTGATAATTAATGCACTAACTATTGATACTCCATAAGCAGTCCATAATGGATAAATTCCAGCAAATAATCCCAAAGCGATTCCACCAAACGATGAATGTGCAAGTGCATCACCAAATAAAGAATAACGTCTTAAAACTAAAAACAACCCCATTACAGAGCATAAAATTGCTATTACAGATCCAGCAATTATTGCTCTATGCATAAATCCATACGTTAGAATTTCAAAAGACATGATTAATGATGATGCATGTGTTCCTGCATTGATGCTTCAGAATACTGTTTAACAAGGTCATCATCAGAAAAGAATTTTTCAGATTCACCATGAAAAAATAGTGTTCGATTTAAGCATGCAACATGGTTTGCCAATTTGTTAACAGCATCCAAATCATGAGATGACCAAATTATTGTAATTCCTTGTTTAGAATTCAATTCCTTTAGAATTCCAAAAAATAAATTTATGCTTTGTTGATCAACTCCTGTGTTAGGTTCATCTAAAATCAAAATTTTTGGATCATGAACCAATGCTTTTGCAATAAATACACGCTGTAGTTGTCCTCCAGATAGTGCACCTATTCGTCTATCACGAAGTTCATGTAACATTAATTGTTGTAAAATTTCATCCACTTTATTATCATCAGATTTTTTTCTCAAACCCATTCTTACAACATCACTAACTGTTGCAGGAAAGTTACTTTCAAATTCAGGCTTTTGTGGCACATAACCAATTTCTTGATGGTAAGTTTTTGATTTTTTAATATCCTCATCAAAAAATTTTATTGTTCCAGTATATGTCGTGTTTAAACCCAACATTGAATCAAAAAGAGTTGATTTACCTGCACCGTTAGGTCCAATAATTCCTAGAAAATCACCTTGTTCAATTACAAAACTAACATCATCTAATGCTACTACTTCTGGATATTTGACTGTGAGATTTGATATTTCAACAGCATTTAGCATAACCCTTCTCCGTTGGTCAAATCTCCAACCTTCTTAATCTTTGGATTTTTAGCTATTTGTCTTGCTTCTAGAGCTCGTTTCATAGCTATCTTTGATAATTCTTCTGGATTTATTTCGCATTTACCATCGGTAATTCTAACTGAAATATTGTGATTGTAAGTATCTGAATTATCATTAATTAAAATCTGCACTTCATTAGGAACTTCTGACGGATTTTCTTGATTTGTCAAATTATCATTTTTGTGCGGATTCAATTTCATTTTCAACCTAGCTATTATATTATTATTAATAAATCTATAAAATGTTAATAATAAATTATTAAAGTTTTAATGGTTCTTAATAACAGCAATTGTATGCCAATTGTTTCAATATCACTAAATGATGAAATTCTCAAACAGATTGATAATTTACAATCTACATTGGGGTTTTCAGGTAGATCTGATGCAATTAGAGCAGGAATACGAAGTTTTGTTTCTGAAGAAAAACAAAAAGCAGATCTTTCAGGAAATGTTAATGCCATTTTACTAGTAGTTCATAATGATGAATATGACAACGAGGTAACTGGAATCAAACATTCCTATGAAGACCTAATCACAATGCATCTACACAATAAAATTAACGAAGAAAAATGTATGGAACTTTTTATTTTAAAAGGAGAATCAGACACAGTTACTGCAATAACAAGGAGTTTTCAGATTAATAAAAAAATGGACACCATAAAATTAGTTGCATTATAATCAGTAATTACAAAATGAAATTTATTAGTGAATAATTTTATCTAGAAATTTTTAATCCAAAAAAATTAATTTTTTCTTAATTGAATGACTTTAACGATTCCAAATGCTGGAAGTCCGATGTACATTCCAAGATTCAATGCAATTACTGAGAGTCCAAGTCCGAGAACTTCTGATTCAGATTCTGCACTTTCCATGATTGTCAAAGTTGAGAGCATTGGTGTCAATCCAGCCTTTACAATCTCTTTGAAGACTGGGCTTTCACGTTCCAAGTCTGCAATGT
>ERZ802821.1020-NODE-1020-length-15190-cov-48.5759_pt1 | contig 15190 bp, 17 predicted proteins | sample MGYA00345648_ERZ802821 | MGnify/ENA primary metagenome ERZ802821 (study PRJEB30503, sample SAMEA104212357) | marine metagenome | biome: Westerlies Biome; feature: [SRF] surface water layer (ENVO:00010504) within the epipelagic zone...; material: water... | reverse complement strand
TTCTGACCAGCCTTCCTGCTCGAGCGCAAGCTGAGGCTGACTCCGATCAGAGCTCTGAGGAACAGATCCAGCTCGAGGATGCGTTAACTGGGGATAACGGGGATAACTCCGAGCCTCAATCTGTTGAGGTGGACGCGTTTGAAGGCGTACAGGAAGCGACTGTTGCTGGAGAAGACGAGAGACCTGCGCAGCCCAGAGTGCTGATTACAGAGGTGATGATCGATGGGATCGATGGTCACCCTGAGCAAGAGCGTGTGGAATTGGCTGCTTATGACGCCATGACCGTTCGCCCTGGTAGCCGCGTCACCAGGGATGAGCTCAAAATTGATTTGGAAGCGATCTACGCCACCGGCTGGTTCTCGGATGTACGCATCGAACCCGTTAATGGCCCTCTTGGCGTGCAACTTTTCGTTCAGGTTGTACCCAATCCCGTGCTCACAAAGGTTGAGCTCCTTCCTGAAAACAATGAGATCCCTCCACAGGTCATTGAGGACACCTTCAGCTCTGACTACGGACGCACGCTCAACCTCGCTGAACTTCAGCTTCGGATGAAAGAGCTTCAGACGTGGTACTCCAGCGAGGGTTACGCCCTTGCGAGAGTCACCGGTCCAACGAGAGTCAGTCCAGTTGGGGTTGTACAGCTCAAAGTTGTGATCGGCACTGTTGCTGGCGTTGAGGTGCAGTTCCTCAACAAGGAAGGCGAAACAACCAACGAGAAAGGTGAGCCAATTCGCGGAAAAACCAAACCTTGGGTCGTTACGAGAGAAATCTCGATCAAGCCAGGTGAGGCCTTTAATCGAAATCAACTTGAGGGTGATATCAAGCGCCTATATGGAACATCGTTGTTTAGTGATATCAAAGTCTCACTGAAGCCTGTTGCTGGAAATCCAGGCGAAGTCAACATTGTTTTGGGAATCGTTGAGCAGTCAACCGGTTCTCTTTCAGGTGGCTTGGGCTACAGCCAAAGTCAAGGTGTGTTTGGACAGGTTCAACTCCAAGACAGCAATTTATTTGGACGGGCATGGAACGTAGCTCTCAACCTCACCTACGGACAGTACGGCGGTCTGGCTAATGTCACGTTTACTGATCCATGGATCAAGGGCGATGCACATCGCACATCGTTCCGTACTTCTCTTTTCTTGAGTCGCGAAGTGCCTCAGGTGTTTCGGAGCCAAAACAATGGAGACATTGTTACTCTCACTGATTACGAAGACAACAAATCTTCCCGCGCTTACTCAATTAGTAAAACCAACAACCCTGCTGGTAGGAAGTTCGACAATGTTGGAGATGCTTCAGCCCTCTTTCCTGATGACAGTTGGTTTGATTATGAGGGTGACTCTGTTGCCTTGCAAAGGGTTGGTGGAAATATCATTTTCGCGAGGCCTCTTAACGGAGGCAATCCCTATAAAAATGCTCCATGGCAGGTTCTTGCAGGTTTAAATGTTCAGAGTATTCGGCCAATCAACTTTGAAGGCTCCTCGCGTGTTTATGGAACCTCTAGCAAGGGCAACGGAGATATTCCAAATGAAGATGTTATTTGTATCTCTTACAACTGTGCCACTGAAAACAATCTTGCTGGCTTGAGACTTGCGGCGACCTACAACACTCTGAACGATCCCAGGAATCCCACTTCGGGTAATTTCTTTAGTTTTGGAACGGAGCAATTCCTTTCAGTTGGGGAAAATTCTCCAACCTTCAACCGCGTGAAGGCAAGCTATACGCAATTCTTTCCGGTGAATTGGCTGAAAATTGCTAAGGGTTGCAGGCCAAAGCCAGGCGAAAAAGAAAACTGTCCTCAAGCCATTGGTATTCAGCTTAAGGCTGGTTCCATTGTTGGAGATCTCCCTCCCTATGAAGCCTTTTGCTTGGGTGGTTCGAATTCAGTGCGTGGTTGGCACGACTGCGACCTAGCGGTTGGACGTAGTTACGGAGAAGCAACCTTGGAATATCGTTTCCCGATTATCAGTATTTTCGCTGGAGAGATTTTTGCTGATGCGGGTACTGACTTTGGTTCCCAGAGCAGTGTTCCCGGAAAACCTGGCAAATTGCTCAAAAAACCAGGATCAGGCTTCTCCATCGGTACAGGTGTGATCGTGACAACGCCAGTCGGACCCCTTCGTCTTGAGGTTGCCAGTCAGGATTTCACCGGTGAGTGGAGATTCAACTTAGGTGTGGGCTGGAAGTTCTAATGGTGTCTTGGCCTGCGGATTACGACGGGCCATGGACGTTGGCATCCACTGTGTCGCGTTCAGGGATTGGCCTGCATAGCGGACAGCAATGTCTAGTCACCCTTGCTCCCTCTGAGCAGGAAGGGTTCTACGTGCGCTGGCTTGATCAAACGTCAAAACCTGTCCGTCTAGATCCCTCACAGGTGCGCGACAGCCAGCTCTGTACCACCCTCGACTTCGGAGACAGACGGCTTTCCACAGTTGAACATCTGCTGGCCGCTCTTGCGGGCTGCGGGATTTCCCATGTTGAGGTCCAGGTCTCGGGTACAGAAATTCCGCTTCTTGATGGTTCCGCATTGGGCTGGGTTGAGGCGATCGCAGAAGCCGGATTAACTGCAGCGTCGACACCACGTCGTCCCCCGGTGGTGCTGTCTGCCCCGCTGGCTTTTTATCGCGGTAATAGCGCCATCGTTGCGACGCCTGCTGATCGCTTCACGCTGGTTGGTGTGATCGATTTCCCTCAACAAGCCATAGGTCGTCAGCAATTGGCCCTCGAGCTCACCCCTCAGCGGTTTATTGATGAGATCGCCCCTGCTCGGACCTTTGGTTTTCGCGAGCAAGTGGAACAACTTCGCTCCTCTGGTCTCATTCGTGGAGGCGCTTTAGATAACGCCCTCGTCTGTGATGGAGATTCCTGGGTGAATCCCCCGCTGCGTTTCCCAGATGAACCAGTGCGCCATAAGATCTTGGATCTAATCGGAGATCTGGCTCTCGTGGGTTTTCCTCAAGCTCAGGTGCTGGTCTATCGAGGATCCCACGGCCTTCATACTGAGTTGGCCGCGGCACTTGCCGATCAACTCGTTCCCCAACGCTGAGCCACTTGACCGTTCTTGCCTCTACCGACACGCCCTCTGCGGTGCTGAATGCCGAGCAGATCATGGGGTTGCTGCCGCATCGTTATCCGTTCGCTTTGGTGGATCGGGTGCTGGAGCACGTTCCAGGTGAACGCGCAGTAGCGATCAAGAACGTCACCTTGAATGAGCCACAGTTCCAGGGGCATTTCCCTGGTCGCCCTTTAATGCCTGGGGTCTTGATTGTTGAAGCGATGGCTCAAGTGGGGGGCTTAATTGTGACCCAGATGCCAGATCTCCCAAAGGGCTTGTTCGTGTTCGCCGGAATTGATGGAGTTCGTTTTCGTCGGCCAGTGGTCCCTGGAGATCAATTGAGGATTACCTGTGAGTTGCTCAGCCTTAAACGCAAGCGTTTTGGCAAAGTCAAGGCGGAGGTCACGGTGGATGGACAGCTGGTCTGCTCCGGTGAGCTGATGTTTTCTCTGGTGGATTGATCGTGATGAGTGATGAGCTCTCCACATCAGTGATCACGGACGATCGCCCCGCTCAGGTCCATCCGATGGCGGTGGTCGACCCCCGAGCAGAGCTCGCCCATGGCGTTGTGATCGGTCCTGGAGCCGTGATCGGTCCTGAGGTGAGCATTGGGGCTAATACCTGGATTGGCCCCAATGTGGTGCTCGATGGTCGACTACGTATTGGTGCTCACAATCGCATTTACCCCGGAGCTTGTTTGGGGCAAGAACCTCAGGACTTGAAATACAAAGGTGCTCCGACGGAGGTTGTTATTGGTGATCACAACACCATTCGTGAATGCGTCACGATTAATCGTGCCACTGATGAAGGGGAGCAGACTCGGATTGGTGATAACAACTTGCTCATGGCTTATTGCCATCTTGGGCATAATTGTTTGCTTGGAAACAACATTGTGATGTCGAATGGCATCCAAGTGGCAGGCCACGTGTTGATTGAAGATCGGGCAGTGATCGGTGGTTGTTTAGGGATTCATCAATTCGTTCACATCGGCGGCATGGCCATGGTTGGCGGCATGACACGTGTGGATCGTGATGTTCCTCCGTACTGTCTTGTTGAAGGTCATCCAGGCAGGGTGCGGGGGCTTAATCGTGTTGGCTTGAAACGTCAGGGCCTGCATCGCCTTGAGGGGGGGCAGGAATTCAAACAGCTGCAGGAGATTTGGTTATTGCTTTATCGCTCTGATCACGTCATTTCTGATGGCTTAAACCTTGCGAGGCAGCAGGCCTTGCTGCCTGCCGCTAACCATCTCTGTACATTTTTGGAGGGTTCCTTGTCGACAGGTCGACGGGGCCCCATGCCTCCTCCATCGAGTCGCTGATGGTGCGTCTGCTCATCAGCACCGGCGAGGTGTCAGGAGATTTGCAGGGAAGCCTGTTGATTCAGGCTCTTTGGCGTGTCGCGAAGCGTCGGGGACTTGATTTAGAAGTCCTCGCTCTGGGGGGTGAGCGGATGCAGGCTGCTGGAGCTGAGTTGCTTGCTGATACCTCTCCGATGGGCGCGATTGGCCTGTGGGAAGCCCTCCCTTTGGTTGTGCCCACGATTCGATTGCAAGCCAGAGTCGACCGGGTGTTGAAGCAGCGCCCCCCCGATGGTGTGGTGTTGATCGATTACATGGGCGCCAACGTGCGTTTGGGCCACAGCCTCAGATCCCGTCTGCCGCATGTGCCAATTACTTATTACATCGCTCCCCAGGAATGGGCTTGGCGCATTGGCGAAGGAGGCACCAAAAGTTTGCTGCAGTTCACAGATCGCATCCTGGCGATTTTTCCTGAAGAAGCCGAGTTCTATTCCGGTCGAGGCGCTGATGTCACCTGGGTGGGACATCCCCTCCTCGATATGGTTCCGGTTTCTTCCGATCGCCAGGCTGCTCGATGTGCCTTGGGCTTGCCCGCAGAAGGAGCCCTGTTGTTGTTGATGCCTGCATCACGGCCTCAGGAAATGCGTTATCTCATGCCCGAATTGGTGCAGGCTGCAGCCACCCTTCAGGCTCGTGATCCATCACTCCATGTGATGGTGCCAGCCGGATTGGAGCGCTTTGAGGAGCCATTGCAGCAGGCCCTTGACCAAGCGGGGGTTAGCGGGACGGTCATTCCAGCTGATCAGGCGGATGCCATGAAGCCCCACCTGTTTGCAGCTGCCGACCTTGCATTGGGTAAATCGGGCACCGTGAATTTGGAATTAGCTCTTCAGGGTGTTCCGCAAGTGGTTGGCTATCGCGTCAGCCGTGTCACAGCGTGGGTGGCGCGGAGAATTCTCCGTTTCCAGGTGGATCACATCTCGCCGGTCAACCTTTTGCTGAAGGAGCGTCTGGTGCCGGAGCTGTTGCAGGAGGATTTCAACGCCGATCAGCTTGTGGCATTGGCCATTCCTCTATTGGATAACCAAGCGGATCGGCAAAGGGTTTTGGATGGCTATCAGCGCTTGCGTGACACCCTTGGTGAACCGGGTGTGACCGATCGTGCTGCCGAAGCCATTCTTGACCAGATCAAACAGCCCTCTTGAGCTCATGCGTGCGTTGATCCCGCTGGTTTTGACCAGCATCATGTTGTTGAGCCCAATGGCAGCCCTGGCATCTGTCCAGGATGCGGTTCTTGCGGGTGGCTGTTTTTGGTGCCTTGAACATGATTTAGAGGATATTGAAGGTGTGATTTCGGCTGAAAGTGGTTATAGCGGTGGTCATGTGGAGAATCCCACGTATCAACAAGTGAGTGGTGAAAAAAGTGGGCATCAAGAAGTGGTACGTGTGCGATTTGATTCCGATAAAATCAGTTATTCCAATCTTTTGCAGCATTATTGGCGGAATATTGACCCTCTCGATGGCCAAGGCCAGTTTTGTGACAGAGGCGACTCGTATCGGCCAGTGATTTTCACCGCTGGCGAGCAGCAAGCCACCGCCGCTCAATCAAGTGCTGCCTCTGCTGCAAGTGAATTAGGGGTCTCAAAATCTAAGATTAAAGTGCAGATTCGTGATGCAGTTCAGTTCTGGCCGGCAGAGGATTATCACCAAGATTATGCCAATAACAATGAGCTTCGTTATCGCTATTACCGCTTCAGTTGTGGACGAGATCGCCGCCTCGATGCCGTGTGGGGCGAGCGTGCACGATCGGGGACAGCCTGGGCCACTCCAGTGGCGCCATGACCCCTTTTCAAAAACCTAAGAAAATCTGTAATTAAATCTTTGGTCCCGTTCAGGCGTTTCTCAGTGAAGATGCGGGTATTCCCCTCTCGACGCTCTAGGACTTTGTCCTTACCATTGGCCCAAGATTTGTGGAGGGACTGTATGTATCTGCTGACGATCAAGGATGGTCTGGTGACGCGTCACGTTGGTCCTTATCCGTCGACGAAGCAGGCTTCAGATGATTTGGATCGTGTGTTGTCCACTTGTTCTGAGCGGGCGCGCTGGCAAATACATTCCCTTGAGTGCCCACGTGCGGTGGCTGCGCTTGCGTCCTAATCCGCTCGTCGGCCTGGATAGCCGCTGAGAAGACCGCTTTCGATCATTAAGCCGATTCCTGCGTTGATGCAGATCAGGCTCAGAGTTCCATACCAGAACCAAGGACCGCGGTCCTGGCCGAGCAGCTGGATGATTCGTCGACTGATGGCTTCCCCAAAGAGGCAGAGTCCTGCAGGCAAAAGCAGGACTCCAAGTTGAGCTCGCACGTACCAGCGCAAGGGTCTGGAAGCCATTTGTTTTGATTGGTTCACAGTCTTGGAAAAACCCTAGGTCTCGGCCTGCTGCGATTGCTTGCAGACCCAATGCACCAAGGTGCGGACTCCGTAGCCCGTCGCTCCAGCCGGATCTAGTCCTCTCCCTTTATCGCTCCACACCGTTCCGGCGATATCGATGTGGGCCCATGGGATGGAGCTTTTGACAAATTCCTTGAGGAATAAAGCGGCGGTAATAGAGCCTCCTGGACGGGGACCTGTGTTTTTCAAGTCCGCAAGGAGTGACTTGAGGCCTTTGCGATAAGCCTGGTGCATTGGCATACGCCAGAGCCCCTCACCTGCATCCTTTGCTGCGCCCTCTAAGGAGCTGGCAAGCGAGTCGTCTCCCGTCCAAAGCCCAGCAATTTCGTCGCCAAGGGCAACCACGCAGGCACCGGTCAATGTGGCCAGGTCGACGATGGCATCGGGCTCGAGCTCTGATGCGTAAACCAAGGCATCTGCGAGCGTGAGCCGGCCTTCCGCATCTGTGTTGTTGATTTCAATCGTGGTGCCATTGGACGCGGTGACGATGTCACCTGGGTGCACGGCAGAACCGTTGATCATGTTTTCGCATGACGCCACCAGCATGTGCACTTCCACCCCCTTGGGGCGCAGCTCAGCGATCGAGCGCATCGCGCCAAGCACCGCTGCACTGCCTCCCATATCGAATTTCATCATGTCGATCTGAGCAGCACCCACTTTCAGGTTGTAACCACCGGAATCAAAGGTGAGGCCCTTGCCAACCAAGACCACCCGTCTTGTGGCAGGACCGGAGGGGCGGTAGGTGAGATGGATGAACTTGGGATCCATATCCGAGCCTTGACAGACGGAAAGGAACGACCCCATCCCCCTGGCTTCACAGTCGCTGCGCTCGAGCACCTTCAAATCCAAGCCATGCTCATGCGCTATCTGAGCGGCGCTTTCGGCAAGGGCGGATGGGGTGACACTGTTAGGAGGTGCCGCAACGAGCTCTCTTGCGAGTTCAACCCCTGCGCAAATGGGATGGACCGCTTCGAGGGCGCTGCTGAGGGTGTTGGGAAGGGGGCCGAGCAGTTCAAGCCGCTCGGGCTGGACGCTGGGGTCGGGTTTGCTGCGAAAACGTTGATCGCTGTAGAGAGCAAGCCTGACCGCTTGGGCTGCAACGGTCACCGCGTCTGCAGGATCAACGGCGTTCCATGGCAGTAACAATCCGAGGCTGCCTGTTTGGTCCTTGCTCGCTCTGGCCGCAGCAGCGCCCGCCTGCCGAAAGCTATTCACATCCAGTGCTTCAAGAGGCCCCATGCCTAGGAGCACGAGGCTTGCGCAGTCTGGGTTGAGGAGTTGAAGGCTCGCGCTCTCTCCGTTTTTCCCTTGGAACTTGCGTTGTTCCAACCAGTCGCTAAGGGAGATGGAAAAGCGTTCTTCCATCGCTGGTATCAAGCTATTGGGATCTCCCTCTGCAATGCCTAGGGCCAACACGGTTCCCGACCAGGCCTTTGGTTGGGCCGACGAGAGGGAGATCTGCATGGAGATTGGGCACGTGAACCGATGCTACGGGGCACCGTTAATCGGCATGGAACGGCGTAGCCCATCGCTCACGGGTTTCCTTATTGAACGGCGGTTGCCAGAGGCGAATCAAGGTTTGTTCCAGATGTCGACGGGGACGGGTTTCTTGCGGGACATCAGCCCAGAAACGGATGCTTGTGCTGCAGCACAAGCCCGTGCTCATGCAGGCCTCTTGGTAACTCGCCAAGTAGGCCTTGCAATCGTGCTCGCCTTTCCAGCGCCGATCAGCCGCCTTTGTTTCTCCGATGTAGAGAAGGATGGGTTGTTCGAGCTCTTTTGGGCGATCCATCACGAGATAGATGGCCGCCCCTTGATGGGGACTTTTGGGCCAGCGCCAGAAGCTCAAAGGTAAGGGCCTGAGCTGCAGAGGCTGGAAGCTGCTCAGCGGATTGGTGTTATCGCTGGGAAACAGGTGCTGTTGTTCTGCTGGCTCATTGCGATGCCCGAGCTCATGAGCCAACTGAGGGGCGAATAGAGGTTCCTGGAACTGATGGATGCGCTCTTGCCAGCCCCGTAAAAGCTCTGCGCTCAGAGGCAGGGAACGTTCGATCAGCCCACTGGATTCTGCCAATGGTTGCTCGAAAAGGTTGCCCTGCCCTGGGGGAGTGGCCATGGATTTAGCTCCTTGGCGGCAGGCTGGGGCCTGATGGCCGTGCCCCAAAACTCACGCGGCCAATCAGCTGCTCCACAGCATCAGGGGGTAAGCACACGCGTTCTTGGAGATCGGCGAGATGTTCGAACGGCTTCAGCCGACGCTCCTGAATGAGACGTTGGAGTCGGGGTTTTGGCCAGTTGAGGGTCTGCTCTAACAAGGTGGGGGCTGCGGCATTGACATCCAGTGGAGCCTGCTTAGGCAGGACTGGAGCATCCCCATGCCAGCGAAACACCAGGTGGGGTGTCCAGAGCTTGACGAGATCAGCAGGAAGGTTCAGCAGCAGAGCGAGATCATCCAGCTGGCTGAATTGCACCCCACCGCGTTGGAGGCGCATCAGCACATCGACCATCGCTTCACTGCAACCAGGCAATTTTTGCCATTGCTCAGGGGTCGCCCTGTTGACATCCAGGCTCCAAGTTTCTGCTGGGGTAGGGGTAGCCCTCGGCTGTTGTTTTATTTGGACAGAGTCTGGTGGCAGATCGCCGGTGGCCTGCAAGAGCTTGCGAGCCAGGGGGTCAAGCCAGTGCTGGCGAGCCATTGCTTTAGGAACTTGCTTCTTGGCCAGGACCATACCGAGCCCAAGACTCAGGTGTTAGGGGTTCCAGCGCGGAGGCAGGGTTGGGAGCTCAATCAGTCCCTGTTGAAAGGCAACCACCACGGCGTGGGTGCGGTTGTTGGCTTGCAGTTTGCGCAGCAGGCTGCCGATGTGGGATTTGACCGTGTCGATCGAGACGACAAGGCTGTCTGCGATCTCCTGATTGCTCATTCCTTTGCAAAGTCCACGCAGCACGTCCTCTTCCTTGAGGCTCAGTTCTGGTGGAATGGAACCAGATGCTGTGCGTCCCAGTCGACCGTGCCGAAGGATGTTGGCAATCACTGAATCGTGATACATCCCATCGGATTCCATCGCGGTCAGCGCTGCAGAGACGCCCCCCATTCCGACATTTTGATGGGAGCACAATCCATCACAAGGCGCGTCGATCGCCTGGAGAATGGTGCGCAAAATTGGACGTTGCACGATCAGCAACGCTTTCAAGCTGGGATTGTCTTTTTTTGCCTGCCGAACGAGGCTTGGGCCGTTGCCCCCCTCGAGTTGGTCTGTGCAGATCAAGAGGTTGACATCATCCTTTTGCAACCTCTGAAGACATTCTTCCTCTGTGGTGGCGGCAGCAACGAGGTGCCCAAGATTCTGAAACCAGCCCATCCAGCTGGCTAACAACATACGATCGCCAGTCGCAATCGCTGTGCGACTCCTGCGCAGAAGACTGTGACCCTGCTTGCTGCGGGTCTGAAGTCTGGGGATCTGGGAGGTGAGATCCACGCCATTTTGAAACTCTCCACATGTTGACTTTGGTGAGGGGGCGTGGATCCGCACTGTGAGGGATTCCGTGAATTGTTCAAAATGTGATCGACTCTTTTTCAAGACCATGGCCTTCTTCGATTCTGAAATCGTGCAGGAGGAGGCCAAGCATCTTTTTGGCGACTATCAACAGTTGATGCAACTGGGATCGGATTATGGAAAGTTCGACAGAGAAGGGAAGAAGAAGTTCATCGACACGATGGAAAATCTGATGGAGCGATATCGCGTTTTTATGAAACGCTTTGAGCTCTCGGAAGACTTCCAAGCCAAGCTCACGGTGGAGCAGTTGCGGACGCAGCTTGGGCAGTTTGGGATCACCCCGGAGCAAATGTTCGAACAGATGAATCAAACCTTGGAGCGGATGAAGAGTCAGCTCGAGCAATCAGAAGGTCAGTGAGCCGTACGATCCGTCGCACAGCACCGTCCTTTTCTAATGACAGTCCCCCCCCATTCACTGCCGAACTGGTTGGCGCGGGGGATGGCCGATTTATTTCCGGACGGCAATCCTGACGATGTGGATCAGGCGTTAGCTGCTCGCTTGGCCGCGGCTGAGTTGGAGGGCCGTCCTCTGCGGGTGAAGTTGGGCATTGACCCAACGGGAAGTGATATTCACCTGGGCCACAGCATTTTGTTTCGCAAGCTGCGCGCTTTTCAGGATGCGGGCCATACAGCCATTCTGATTATTGGAGATTTCACGGCCCGGATCGGTGATCCAACAGGCAAGAGCGCCACGCGCGTGCAGCTCACAACTGAACAGGTGGAGGCCAATGCGACCACGTATTTGCGCCAGCTAGGCCAAGGACAGCCCAAGGAGCAGGCGCTTCTTGATTTTGAGACTCCCGGACGGCTGGAGGTGCGACGCAATAGTGAATGGCTTGAAGGCCTCGATCTGCCCCAGGTGATTGGCTTGCTGGGAACGGCCACGGTGGGTCAAATGCTCGCCAAGGATGACTTCGCTAAGCGTTATGGAGGCGGCACCCCCATCGCTTTGCATGAGTTCCTTTATCCCTTGCTTCAGGGCTACGACTCTGTGGCTGTGGATGCTGATGTGGAGTTGGGGGGGACGGATCAGAAATTCAATGTGGCGATGGGACGTGACTTGCAACGTCATTTCAGCCAAAGAACGCAGTTCGGCCTTCTCTTGCCAATCCTCGTCGGTCTTGATGGGGTCCAGAAGATGAGCAAGAGCCTCGGCAATACGGTTGGTCTGGAGGAAGATCCGTTGTCGATGTACTCCAAACTCGAGAAAGTTGGTGATGCGGCCATCAACGACTACGTGATGTTGCTCACCGATTTAGCGAATGAAGCATTGCCGGCTAATCCCCGTGAAAAGCAAAAAGCTATGGCTCTGGCGGTGACGGCAAGCCGCTATGGAATGGACGTGGCCCAAAAAGCGCAAGCGGATGCTGCCACGTTGGTGGCTGGATCGGGTGCCGCCGCTGCAGATGTGCCAGAGGCATCCCTTTCTGCCGTGAATTTTCCAGCCAAGGCGTTCTACCTCCTCAGTGCGGTGGGGATTTGTGCCAGTAGTAGTGAGGCGCGCCGGCAGATCAAAGGGGGAGCAGCACGCCTTGAGGGAGAGAAAATCATGGATCCCAATCAGGAATTTGGTTCGGTATCCGAATTGGAAGGGAAGGTCCTTCAGCTCGGTAAAAAGACATTTAGGCGATTGGTTCCTTGATGTGCTGCTATGACTGCCACAGCTCGAAATTCGGAGAAATATGCTTGCTATGAAATCTTCGTGCTCAATCCTGGGAGCGGTGCTTAGCGTTTTAGTGGGTGTGGGAATGTCAGTACCGGCCAATGCTGGGATTAAGGAGGAATATGAGCGAGCGCAGGAGTGTGACTACAGCAAGGCTGAATATGGAAGTGATGTTGGTGTGTTCGATGAGGTAAAAGTGCGATTTTGCATCAGTGAAGATCGTCGCTTTCTTGTTTATGTGATGCGAAGTGGTAAGTCATGGGCCTTGCCTTTTGATCGTGACTATCGCCAGGCTGGAGTGATGAGTTTGAATACGATTGAAAACGATAAATTGATTCACTATGCAAAGAAAAAAGGGGTTGTAGAACGAGTGATTTTGGGAAGAAAACGCATCGAAAGGCCAGTTTTGTATTGATGGTTTCCATCTGCTTGAGCTGTGAATCGAAGTGTTGACGTCTCGTTGTGTGTTGAATATTGGCGCGGGGTTGGCAGAGGGACCCTGTTGGTGGACTGAGCGGCAAGTTCTTCTTTGGGTGGATATTGAGGCATCAAGAATTGGACTGTTTGATCCTCAAACAGGGAGGAATGATTTTTTGCCTCTTCCTGCCCATGTGGGTGCGGTTGTTCCCACATCTGTAGGGGACTTGCTCCTGGCAACCGCGGCGGGGTTTCTGAGGATGGATCCGAGCACCCGGGCTGTGACCTTGTTGTCTGATCCGGAGCTCGATCGCCCTGGTAATCGCTTCAACGACGGTAAATGTGATCCTTGGGGGCGCTTTTGGGCCGGCACGATGGCCTACGACTTCGAGCCGCTGGCTGGAGCCCTATGGCGGCTGGATGGCGATGGAAGAATCACTTGCCAACGCAGCCAGCTCACGATTTCCAACGGACTGGCTTGGAGCCAAGACCGCAGGACGCTTTATTTCATTGATTCACCAACGCTGAATGTGATGGCCTTCCCGCTCACCAGCGCCGGTGAGATCGCCGGAGAACCGAGCATCTGTGTGCAGATTCCAGAGGATTGGGATGCCGTTCCGGATGGCATGTGCATCGATGCGGAGGGAATGCTTTGGATCGCCCTATTTGGTGGTGGGGCGGTGACGCGCTGGGATCCCATCAGCGGACAACTGCTCGAACGGCTGGAGTTGCCTTGTCGCCAGGTCACCTCCTGTTGTTTTGGTGGCCCGAACTTGGATCAGCTGTTTGTCACAACCGCAAGAAGGGAGATGGATCCTGCTGCAATCAAGGCCGAGCCCTTGGCTGGAGGCTTGTTTCAGGCCGATGTGGGTGCGGAAGGGTTGCCTGCGGATTGTTTTCAAGTGGCGTCTTGATTCGAGGGGTTGCTCATGACCCATCACGATGAGGTTTGTGCGGAGACGGTGTGTGGCTTCCTCTTTCTCGGCTGAATCAGCGGAACGGATCATCGTGGCTCTCGATGGGATGGCGCCTGATCAGGCTTTGGCCTTCAGCGCTCAAGTGGAAGGGTTGTGCTGGGTGAAGGTGGGATTGGAGCTGTTTGTGCAGGCCGGGCCGGAGGTGGTGGCTCAGCTGCGGGACCAGGGATTGCGGGTGTTTCTCGATCTCAAATTTCATGACATCCCGGCCACGATGGCCGGAGCCTGCCGGCGGGCAGCGGCGCTGGGGGCGGAGCTGATCACCGTGCATGCTTGCGCTGGAAGCGATGCTCTCAAGGCTGCGCAGGCTGGTGCGGATGCTGGCGCGGCCTCGGTCGGAATTGCAGCGCCAACGCTGCTTGCGGTTACGGTTCTCACCAGTTGGGAAGAGCAACGGCTGCAGCGGGAGCTGGCGATCGAGCAAGGCATCGCCGATCGGGTCTCACAGCTAGCTCATCTGGCTGCAACAGCGGGTGTTGGTGGCTGCGTGTGTTCACCGTTGGAAGTTGCCTCTTTAAGAGCTCAGCATCCAAAGCCATTCGCACTGGTGACACCGGGCATTCGTCCTCAAGGCACTGCGGTGGGAGATCAGGTGCGAGTGATGACTCCTCCAGACGCGATTGCGGCTGGAGCCTCGCAGCTCGTGATCGGTCGGCCGATCTCTCAATCTGAGGATCCAAGTGGTGCGTTTGCACAGTGCTGTTCAGCGCTAACGATGTGATCTACGCATCTGCTCACACCCCTCGCCAGCTCAGTTCCTCTTCAATCCTTTTGGCCGACTTTGGGCTCGCTGCCTTCGAGGATCCTTGCAAGGTTGCTGCGGTGTCGCCAGAGCACTAAGCCCATGGCCACCAGCGCGATCAGGATGTAGGAACCGATGCCTGAGAAGCTGATCATCAACAGGGGCAGGCTCACTGCGGCCAACACACTGGAAAGCGACACGATGCGGAAGAGCCAAAGAGTCAGCAAAAACACGCCAAAACTGGCCAGCCCCACGGGCCAGGCCAGACCGAGAAACATGCCAAAGCCGGTTGCCACTGCTTTTCCTCCTTTGAAATTCAGCCACATAGGCCAGATGTGACCAGCGAGGGCGGTCAGACCTGCCAGCACCTGAATCCAATCCCCAAGGCCAAGAGCGCGGGCGATCAAAACAGCGGCGGCCCCTTTGCCCACATCGATCAAAAAGACCACCAAGGCTGGACCTTTGCCCACTTGCCGCAGCACATTGGTGGCTCCCGTGGAGCCTGAACCGAGCTCGCGTAAGTCAATGCCTTTAAGCCAGCGTCCTGCAAGCCAGCCACTGGGGATGGATCCGAGTAGGTAGCCGAGGATTAGAGAAAAGAAACCCATCAGAGCAGTTCGTCCTCGTCGTCGTAGATCTCGCCAGGTCCAGCCGCAAAGGCCATCCAGAGCGGAAACTGAAGCACAGGGATGTCGACGACGCGTTCAGCGGCATCGATCAGGATCAGCGGCACTTCGCCGCGTTCCTCGAGGCGGTCAGCCCGCTCCACTAAGGCATCACCCCGTTCAAACAGCACGATCCCGCTGTTGGGGCCAAAGTCTTCTCGGCCTAATCCAAGGGCATCTTGCAAGCCGCGCCGCCATTCCCCGAGTCGCTCTGGCTGCCCTGCCAGAACCAGGGTCTGGAACTGATCGCCATAGAGATCGCTGAGAATGGCGATCAGGGCGCTGCCTACCAACACGTTGCGCGGGCGATTCCCGCGACTGGACTGGGCTCCACGTCCGCCCTGATTGAAGAACCAGTCTTCCAGTAGGG
>ERZ802821.1018-NODE-1018-length-15213-cov-11.6549_pt1 | contig 15213 bp, 15 predicted proteins | sample MGYA00345648_ERZ802821 | MGnify/ENA primary metagenome ERZ802821 (study PRJEB30503, sample SAMEA104212357) | marine metagenome | biome: Westerlies Biome; feature: [SRF] surface water layer (ENVO:00010504) within the epipelagic zone...; material: water... | reverse complement strand
GAACTTCCGCAAGTCCCTGTTCTTTTTTCTGAGCGGTGACAACTATTTCTTCAAGTAATGACTCTGAATTTTGTGCAAATGCATTTGCGCTGTTAAGACCAAGTATGGTTACAAAGAAGACCGATACAAAGCCATATGATATTTTTGAAAAGTTCATAATTTCCCCCAAGGAATTAGTATTAAGTCATAATTCTAACCAAGTGGATAAATAAATACAACTAAGAATTAAGTTAATTTATTTAAACCTTACAGCAATGTAATTTAAGATTATTTAGCAAATATTTTCTCTTCAATCAATTCTTTTAGCTTGCTTAAGTGAGGATTAAAGTTATTAGGGAAAGCCTCCAATAAAATTGAACTATGGTCACTAAAGTTTAAAATTCCTTCCTGATAACTTTTTCGATTTTTTAACCTTTCCCAATAAGTTTTTATATTCGGAAATTCTTGCATTTGAAGAATTGAACCTAAACCAAGTTCTTCTAGTCTATGAAAACAACACATTAAGTTTATGTCTGCATGAGTAAAATCTTGAAATAAATAATCTTGGTTATCTAAATGTTTATCAATTTCTATTAATCCATTTACAAATGAATCATATGCAAGTGGGCCAATTTTATTTTTTATTGAAAAAAAGTACATTACTACAAATGCGATTTTTCTTTCCTTGCGAGGATGTTTAAAAATTATATGGAGAATAGATCTTAGCTTTAATTTCTTTACAAGAATCTCTATTAAACCTGTCGAAAATAATGGAATGGTAGTACCAAAGCTTTTTCCAAGTTTAACATTTTCGTCAATAGTGGTGTTGTATACCCATTTTCTTAATTCATCTCTTTTGTTAGTTTCTTGTGGCCAAAGATTTATTGAATTGCTTCCAGTCAGTTCATCTAATCTTTCAATAATGTAAGCGCTATCTCTTACAAATTCGTTGCCTATTTTAAGAACTGGAACCACACCAGTTGGATTGACTTCAGCTAAAAATTCTTTGCTTAAATTGTCTGCATCATCGTAGTGATCACATAACTTTATAATTTTATGTTTATACCTAAGACCCTTTTCACAAAGGGCAACTCTAACCATTTGGCTGCAGAGAGACCATTTTGCATGATATAAAACAAGCTCTGGTTGATTCACAGTCAGAACTAATCGTTATCTTTGCTAGGCATTTTGTCTTTGATAAACTGAGGTATGAACGATGCGTTCGAATGATCGGAAACTCTAACGCATTTATTTTTCATTGTACCTATACCTTCAATACTTGTAGAAAGAATATCACCATTTTTTAATAATTTACCTTGAGTAGCGCCAACTCCAGCTGGCGTACCCGTAAAAATAAGATCGCCTGTTTTTAAAGTTATGAATTCTGAAATGTAAGAGACTATATAAGGAATATCAAAAATTAAATCATTTGTATTATCTTGCTGTCTCATTTCTTCATTTACTGAGCATTCTATATTTAGGGAACTTTTATCTTTGAACATGTCAGGTGAAACAAGAAATGGTCCTATGGGCCCAAAAGTATCGAATGATTTGCCAAGGTTAAATTGTGGTGGTGTGGCATGAAATTGAACAGACCTATCAGAAATATCCTGACCTACAGTAAGTCCAGCAACGTGACTCCAGGAATCCTCAGCTGAAATATTTTTACCATCTTTGCCAATAACAGCTACAAGCTCTGCCTCGTAATCAACAATATCGCTTCTCATTTCAATATCATCGAATGGTCCTGTGATGCATGTTGTATGTTTTGTAAAAATCATAGGGAAGGGGGGGATTTCCATTCCAGATTCTTCAGCATGATTTCTATAATTTAAACCGACAGCGAAACAATTGTTTGAGTTAGTCACAGGTGGCCCTAATTTAACATCATCCAGTGAACCTGTAGCTTCTAATTCCTCTATATTAGAGTAAAGATTTTCGATGGCATCAATTGAATGCAATACATCAGTCATATCATCTGTAAGCTCTCCATTGGAAATTTTTGAAAGCTCATAATATTCATTCTTAAATATGAGTGATGCTTTGTTATTTACATTACCTAATTTAAATCCCATATAAAATCTCCATAAAAAGAATAATTTTAGTCAAATGACTAGATAATGCAACTTATTACAACAGAATACTCTACCTTCATTTTTATACAGTTGGATAGAAATATCAAAATATGTTTTACTTTACATTCATAAATCAATTGTAACTATGAACATCTTTGAATTATATGGATACGGTGAATCAGTTGCCTCAAATATGGCCAGAGTTGCCTTGGCTGAAAAAAAAGTTACTTACAAATACAATGTTGTTTATCTTGAATCAAAGGGTGAGCATTTAACAAAAGAATATCAATCATTAAATCCTAAAACATTTGTTCCAACACTTATAGATAATGGAAAACCCATCCCTGATAGTATCGAAATAATGAGACACATTGATAATCTATTTCCAGATACTGGTGAAAGATTGTTTCCATCTGATCCATCAAGCAAAATCCAGTTAGAAAATATTCTCAATGAAATTAGCTTACGTGAAGATAAAGAGCTTGGATCAACTTTCGGAACTGTTTGTGGAGGAGTTTCCATGGAGGTTCTTGCAAACCTTTTATGCAAGAGGCCCTTACTAAAAGTTATTTGGGATTACGCAACCAAGCATCCAGATAGGGGCAGGGCACCTAAGTTTATTCTTGTTAGATTATTGGGTAAGCCACCAACTGCACTATATAAAAAATTTGTCATAAATTTAGCAAATCATATTTTAACAATTGAAGACTTTCTGTCTCATAAAAAGGATTTTATGCTTGGTGAAACATATTCAGCAGCTGACTGTTGCATGGCATCTTTATTGCATCGAATAAATGAAGTTAGATTTGGAAGCCTTCTAGAAAGTGATAAATTGCCAAACTTAAAAAAATATTGGAAAATTATTTCAAGCAGGCCTAGTTATCAAGAGGGTATTATTGATTATCAAACTGGAGAATGGGCACCAGAAATTGAGAAATTGTATGGCAATGGGCCAAATACATACAACGACCTTTTATGGTCAGAAATTAACAGAATATTAAAGGAGAAATAAAATGTCTGAACCGATATGTAAAGTTGCTGATATTATTTACGTAAGATTTGAACTTAAAGAATTTGAAGCGCAAAAAAAATATTTAAATCATTTTGGGATGATGCTTGCTCACGAAGATGATAATAGTATTTTTTTTAGAGGAACTGGAACATCTCCATATATAGATGTTGCAACTAAAGGTGATGAAAATAGATATATTGGATCTGCCGATAAAGCAAATAATATGTCTGATCTTGAGGCTCTTTCCAAAGAATTTAATGTTGATATAGCTGAAAATATTGAACCTGGTGGTGGTCATAAAGTCACTGTAATTGATCCAGATGGAATAGAAGTTGAGGTATGTTATGGCATGAAATTAGCTGAACCAATTGCAGTTGTTTCTAAGGTCTTAAACACTGGTGAATCTGCCCCAAGGGAAAATAAACTTCAGCGCTTTGGCAAAGGAGCGGATGAATGGCAGCTTCACGGTGATAAGTGGATTTATGAACTAGCCTCTAAAGTAAAGCGTCTAGGTCATACGGCTATAAATTGCAGAGATGCTCAAGCATCAGTTGATTGGTATGCTAATGTTTTAGGTTTTATATCAAGTAATAATCTTGTCGCTCCTGACGGTAATACTATGGGTGCATTTATGAGATGTGATCAAGGCGATAAACCAGTTGATCATCATACAATCAATAATATCTCACTGCCAAAGCCAGAATACCCTGGAGCTTATGGACACGCAGGATATGAGGTTTCTGATTCTGTGGATGATCTAATGGCAGGTCATTATCATTTAAAATCTATTGATGAATATTATCATGAATGGGGAATTGGAAGACATCTTCTAGGAAGTCAGATGTATGACTATTGGAGAGATCCACATGGCTTTACGCATGAGCATTGGACAGACGGTGATTTACTTGATTCATCAATTCCGACTGAAGATACTGGTCTATTAGAATTTGGAAAAGCTCAATATGGACCACCACCACCCGCAACCTTTGGAGATAGTATGCCTATTGAGGAGGTAGATAAAGTGCGTGCAGTTGTACCAGATTTATTTGAAGGAATCCTAAAAGACCTTGATAAAATGGAGAAAGAAATGGAAAAAAGTGATGGATGAACTAACAGATGAACAAAAAATAGTTATAGCTGAAGCTCAAAAGACTTTTTTTGATTTAAAAAATAAAAATGTCACCTTAAATGATGAGCAAATGGATCTACTTTTTGGTCAAGCCAGAAGTATGAATGGGTGGCAAGATAAAGAAGTGTCAGATGGCATGGTTAAATCAATATATGAATTAACTAAAATGGGTCCTACTAGCACGAATTGCTGTCCTGCTCGTTTTGCATTTATTAAGTCTCAAAAAGAAAAAGAAAAACTTGAGCCTGCCTTGCTTCCCAATAATGTGCCAAAAGTAATGACTGCTCCTGTGATTGCCATCATTGGCTATGATCTAGATTTTTCAGATCATATGACAAAATTATTTCCTCACATGGATGTTGCTCCTATGTATAAGGGCAATGATGAAATGAATGTTTCAACTGCTTTTAGAAATAGTAGCTTGCAGGGAGCTTATTTAATGATGGTTGCTAGAGCCATGGGTCTGGATTGTGGTCCCATGTCTGGTTTTAACAACCAATTAGTTGACGAGACGTTTTTTTCTGGCACAAATGTAAAATCTAATTTTCTATGTTGTTTAGGGTATGGTGACTCATCCAAGATCTTTCAGAGATTGCCTAGATTAGATTTTGATGATGTTTGTAAGATTATTTAGAAGTTCTAAGTTGTCTAATTAAAAATATCATACCTATTAACAACAGAATAAAACCAATCCAATAATATTTAAAGGCCTGAATAAAGACCCAAACCATTATGAAAAATCTTTCAGTTGGTGAAGGGAATGCTTTTATATCATAGTCCATTTCAAGCCATGGTGATCCGATTGTAGGGCCTCCCTCAGTGTCTCCATAGCGATAAAAGTGGGCTGGATCAATTAACGGTATTACCTCTCTTTGTTTCATGCCAATCATGGTTGCTTTCATAGAGTTAAATACCTCAACCTCAATCTTAGATAAATCCTTTGATTCAAACGGATCATCATTTACGTTAAATAATGAATAAGTGCCTGCTACATCAAGCATTACTGGTTTTCGGAAATGCAACTTCCATTCATCGTTAAACAAAGCTCGTTCATCAAATACTATTTTTGTTCCAACAAAATCATTATTTGGGGCTACAACATCACCTGTTATTAAATTTTGCCATTTATCAGTTCCATCGAAGACTGTTTTGTCGCTGACTTCTATTTCTGCTGCTGATAACAAGGTTGGAAGTAAATCTTGAACAAATATGTATTGATCACTTTTTGAGTTATCTAAAACTCCTTTCCACAGGATGCTTGCTGGAACTCTTATGCCTCCTTCGCGTGCAGAAGTTTTACTTCCAGTTAGTCCAGCTGTGCTTCCTCGGGCATGCGTCAAACCAGGTGCTAGGACAGCAATGATAGGATTTATGTCAAATACGGGACCATTATCACTAAAAAAAACTATTATCGTTTCTTCTAAAATTCCTTGATCTTCAATTGCGCGAATTATTTTTCCAATCTCAGTATCTAATGCATTAACATTTGCTGCATATGCTCTATCTAATGGATCCTCAATATAGTTAAATAATTCTATATTTTCATCAGGAGCCTGAATTGGTGTGTGGGGTGCATTAAAAGCAACGTAAAGAAAAAGAGGGCGGTTTGGATCTTTGGTTTCAATAATTCTAACTGCTTCGTTTGCTATAAGCTTTGTTGAATAGCCATCTTCATAAAGAGGCTCCTCGTTTCTATGCCAGTCTAACCTTGATGAATGAACATGATCAAAGTACCCAATCCCTCCAAGCATGTGCCCATAGCTTTGCTCAAAACCTCTGTTTGTTGGCCAATATTCTTCTAGATGCATTCCTAAATGCCATTTGCCTGAAAGCGCTGTTTGATATCCAGCTTCTTTAAAAAACTGTGGCATTATTTTCAAATCTACCGGGAGCCCATATTGTTCTGCTGTTGGATTTGCTAAAGGCCTAATAATGCCATGATTAAATATGTGAAGGCCTGTTAATAATGATGCTCTTGTTGGACTGCAAACAGGCGTTGCATAAAACCTATTAAGTTCAACTCCATTTTTAGCCAATGCATCTATGTTTGGTGTTGGTATATGGCCACCGTGATATGAGACATCGCCCCAGCCTAAGTCATCAGTTAAAATTATAATTACATTTGGTTTTGAATAAATCGATACACTCAAAAACAATATTAATAATGAAAATAGTCGAGTCATTTAATATGTTTTTTAATACCTAATTCACGAGCTTCGAAAAATAATTTCATAAATTCGGACGTGTCCTTTTGAGATAGTTTTAAGATTTCGCTAATGTATGGCTTCATTGCAGCTAATCCGAATTCAAGAACCATTACTAAGGCTACAGCAGCTTTTAACTCAGATGTTGGTTTTTTAGCACCTGACATTTTAGTTAACTGATTTAAGGTTTTAATAGACATAGACAAACCAGAATCAACTTGAACTTTTACTAAATCCATCTGCCCATCCAAGACAGCTCTTATAATTGCTTTAAAATAATTATCTGTTATTTCAGATAGAGGCTCATTTCCTAACTTCTCAGCTCCAACCTTTCTTCTTTCCAATTGTTCAATGTGCTCAAAAGCTAACTGTTTGTAGGTTGCCTCTAAAAGGCCTTGCTTGCCACCAAAGTAATGATGAATTTGAGCATGGTTAACATTAGCGTGTTCAGCTATGTCTCTTATTGATAATTGATTTGGGCCAATGGAACCTACCAGTTCGGCTGCAGAGTTGATGAGCTGTTTTTCAACATTAGCTCTTCCCTTAACGTGTTTCTTTTTCATCTCTAGATTTTAAATCGTTAGGTCATTATGAAGCTTCTGAGTAAGATATTCGACTTTTTGTAACATATCTTCATTATCACAACAGCCATAAACATGTTTATCAGGCCTTAAAATTACAGCTGATACATTATTTGAAGATGCCCATTTAGATAATTTTCCATCGCTCATGAATGGGTGATTATCATCTAATACATGAATATTGTTACTATAAAAGTTCAAGGCTTCAATTGATGATAAATCTTCTATCAGGGATTGCTTTTCATTAAATACAATTAAGGCGAAAGATTCCCCAATAAATTGGTCAAATTGCTTACCATCTAACCTTATATCTATGTCAGGTTGAGGGATAATTACTCCATTTACATCATTGGGATATAGCTCGTTATCCATTATACCCTGATGAAATTTCCAGCTATATTGAAATTTTAATGCAGATAATGCTTTAGGAAACTTTTTAGCAAACATGAAAAACATGTCTCTAAAAAAAGCTTTCAATCTATCCTGGCTACCAATTACATCGCCTTGTTTTATGGCAGTTCTAATCATGAAATCATTAACTTCTTTGCGCTCATCATTAAATGAATCTAAGATCTTTTTATTAAAGATACCATCCCTTACACCGGCAAGTTTCCAGCACAAATTATGGGCATCTTTTATTCCCTGGCAAAGTCCCTGTCCAAGAAATGGGGGGGTTTGATGTGCAGCATCCCCGATTAAAAAAGAATTTTTTACTCTAAATTGATCGACCAATAATCCATGAAAAGTATATTTACTTGATCTAATTAATTTACCGCTATTTACATCAATTTCAGGATTAAGTCTCCAAATGTGAGGCCTCATGAAATTTCTTATATTCTCTTCACTCTCCAATTTATCAACATCGTCATCAGGATTAATTTTAAATTCCCACCTGACATGATTGTCAGTAATCGGTAGAAGGGTAGTGGGCCTCTTGTAATCACAGATTTGATATCGAGATTTATCAAGAATTTCATACCTATCATCAACCAAATAATCAACTACGACCCAATCTTGATCACAGTTATAGTCATGCATTTTGATGCCAAGACTTTTTCTTACAAAACTGTCAGCTCCATCAGAACCTATTAAATACGTAGAGCTAAAATTAGATTTTTCGTTGGTGGTATTGTTGGTAACTTCAAGATTATTTATATCATCTAATGCTTCCAAAGAGCTAACATATGAACCTAACTCGAATTTTATATTGTCATATTGAAGTGCATTTGCTCGCAAAATTTCTTCAAATTTTGGCTGATTAAACATAACTCCTTCGTAGTAACCATTTAACTGAGGGTGTTCTTCGAAACCAACACTTAAGAGCTTCTTGCCACTCCTATTGAGAAAGTTTATTCCCATGATTGGATCTATAATTTTTTTAACCTGATCAAATATACCCATTGATTGAAATATTCGTTGAACTTGTCCATCAAAATGAACAGCTCTAGGGATGTCCCATATTTCTTGTTTTGGTTCAATAACAACAATGCTGAAGCCTTTTGAAGCAAATATATTTGCGGCAGCTGCTCCAACAGGCCCATATCCAACAATTGCTAAGTCAAAATGCATGGTTAATAAAAATTTTTAGATTGCTTTATTTTAGTCAAGTGGCTAGGATACTTAATATTCTGAATAATACAAATAATTAGCTATTATATAGCTTTAGATAAAAGAGAACATTATGTACAAAGTTGATAATTATATAAATGGTAAGAGTTGCTCAATTTCAACTGAATCTTCATCAATAATTAATCCGTCATACGGCCGTGAAATAGGTGAGGTACATTATGCAACTGCTGAAAGTACAAATTTAGCTGTGGAATCTGCATATCAAGCAGCCAAAAGTTGGTCAAAAACAGGATTAACTTTTAGAGCTGAACTAATTTTAAAATTTAGACAAGGGGTAATAGATCGATCGTCTGAAATTATTGATATATGTATAAATGAAGCTGGCAAAACAAAACCCGATGCTGAAGCCGAATTAGACAGGGCAGTTCAGGCACTTACGCATGTTGCTGGCGTCCAGCATTTTTATCCAACTCACTTCAGTCAAAATGTTGCTGGTGGAATTGATATTGCTGACTTAAGATTCCCAATTGGTGTTGTTGCTGGTGTTGGGCCATTTAACTTTCCCATTCTCATCCCCATACTGCATAGCGCAATGGCTTTGGTAACTGGTAATACCTATATTGCCAAACCAAGTGAGAAAGTGCCTTCTATTTCAAGACTTTATGCCGATATTTATGAAGATATTGGATTGCCAGATGGATGCTTTAATGTGATCAATGGCGGAAAAGAGATAGTTGAGCAACTTGTTCGCCATGAAAAGGTTAATGGTTTAGCATTTATTGGAAGTACTGTAGCTGCAAAAAGTCTTAAAATTTTAGGAGTGGAGCACAATACAAAAGTGCAGGCGCTTGGTGGAGGTAAAAATCATATGATTGTCCTACCAGATGCTGATTTAGATATGTCTGCTGATGCAGCTGTATCTGCTAGCTTTGGTGCAGCAGGCCAAAGATGTATGGCGGTTTCAGTTGTAGTTGCTGTTGGTGATATTGCAGATGAGCTCTTGGATAAAATTAAAGAGAGAATGCCAAGTTTAGTCATGGGTGTTACTGATGATGATGAAACGCAGTTAGGACCGGTGATATCTCAAGAAAACAAAGATAAGATTTATTCATTTATTGACAGTGCTGAACCAGATGGAGCAACTTTAGTTGTTGACGGCAGAATTAGATCTAACTCATTAGAAGGGTGCTTTGTAGGCCCTACACTGATAGATAACGTAAAACCAGGAATGGCTGTATATGAAAATGAAATTTTTGGCCCTGTTTTATCTTTTGTTAGAGCGGAAACTTATGATGAAGCCATGGAAATTACTCATTCACATAATTTAGGAAATGGAGCTGCCTTATTTACTCGTGACGGAGGCGTTGCAAAAAAATGGTCTGATGAGATACAGGCTGGCTCAGTTGGTATAAATGTTCCTATTCCTTTGCCTACTTACGCCCATAGTTTTGGTGGCTGGAAGGATAGTGGATTTTCTGAGACCAAAGCATTTGGTCCAACCTCAATTGAGTTTTATACAAAGACTAAATCTTTAACAACTCGCTGGCCAGACCCTGCTGATAGCAAGGTTGATTTAGGATTCCCAAGAAACGATAACTAAGTTGCTCGATCGAATACTAAGCATTGTTACTCACTTTGTGTTTGTATTTATTGATATATACGTTCATCTTTGTATTTTCTTTAGAAAGACATCATCAAATAAAAAATTAAACTTTAGAGAGTATTTCGTTTCCATTGATAATGAGAATCATGCAGTTTGTGAGATTGGTGATCAAGATGCAACTTCAGATAAAACCCTATTGTTGATTGGTGGCATACCAACAAATCCAATTGAATCAATGTCATGGTTGGCAGAACAACTTCATAAAATAGACTCAGCCCTAAGGATAATAATTTTTAATATGCCTTATTATGATGAGCACTTTTCTATCGAATATTCTCAGGAGTTTGCTATCTCTAACGGTGAAAGTTTGTTAACTCAAAAAGAAATTGATTTTTCTAATCATAAAATTGATCCAAAATTTAGTCATGTTAACCAATCAAAAACAGTGAACTTATTAATGGATGCAATGGGAATTGATGCTGCTCATCTTGTTGGGCACGATAGGGGAGCTGTTATTCTAGAAAATCTTTGCATCAATAAACCTGAAAAAGTAATTACTTATTCCAGAGGTTCACAAGTTTGGGATTATGCAGATCCCAAATGGAAAAATTTAGCTCCAAAAATCCTTGTTGGTCCCCCACATAAAATAATGTCTGTATATCACCAATTTAGAATATTATTTTTTGCTGTTATGAATTTGAACAGACCAATCCATTTGCTTTCTGAAACATTTAAAATTAATGGAAGATCATCTAAAAGGAGTAGTGATCTTTATGATAGATATACACATTTAAAGTATAAATCTCAAATTTCTTATAAAAATTTTTTTAATAAAATTCAGCAATCTTTTATTCAAGGAGGTATAGATTCCGAGGTGAAGAATAGAATGAATCTAAAAAATACTTCGATACCAATTATGCAATTCCAAGGGGAAGATGAATTTAAAAGAGCATCTAATGGATCTCTTATTTCAGATCAACCATATTTTGGAAAATATAATTTGTTTAGAAATGAAATTGAAGATATTTACCCGTCTGCTGAAGATCAATCATCGGTTCCGCTTAAAAAAGAATATCTATCAGATATGGGATTATATAAAGAAATTCAAGTAAAGACTGGGGCTACATTTAATAAATTTTTTTTAATTCCAGATGCAGCTCACTTTAGTGTCATTGAAAATCCAAAAGCATGCGCATCTGCTATTTACAATTTTATTAATATAGAATTTAATTTAAATTCAAATACTTAATGAGGCCTAAATAGGAACCATAGATGATAATAAATCCAGGTGAAATCTCTCTTGAAGAATCCTTAAAGATATGTCACGAGTCCATAAAAAAGGCTAGGGCAGAGGGCTTTATGCCAATAACAGTTACGGTTGTAGATGTTGCTGGTGTCATCAGAGCAACTTTGGCTGAAGATGGATCAGGTTTAACTCGTGCTGATGTTGGTTACGGAAAAGCATGGTCCTGTATAGCTGCAGGTTTTTCTACAAGTACTCTTAGAGATATAATTGAAGAACAGCCTCGATTAGATAAAGCAATAAATGGGATGCAAATTATGGCTAACGGTAAGTTAATTCCAACACCCGGCGGCTTGATAATTCAAAAAGATGGCAAAAATATTGGTGCAGTTGGAATTTCTGGTGATAGATCTGATGAAGACGAGATTTGTGCCATTGCAGGAATTGAAGACGCTGGATTTACATATAGTCATAGCGCAACAAAATAATTTTAGAAAAAAAGGAAGATATTAATATGTCAAAAAATATAGAGGTTTATATAGTTGTTAATCTAACAATTCTTGATCCAGAAGAGTACAGAATCTATGAAAAAGGTTTTTTTCCATACCTAAAGAAGCACAATGGTGAATTTGTTACTTATGATGACGAGCGTAAAGTACTGGAAGGACCTGAGCCTTTGCCTGGAAGAGCAATAATATTTAAATTTCCATCTGAAGCTGATGCAGATAATTGGTGGGCAGATGAAGGTTATCAAGAATTATCAAAGCATAGAAGGGCCGGAACAGATTCGACGATTCAAAGAATTAAAGGACTGCCACCAAGAGACTAGACATGTATGTTGAAGCAACTGCATCATTTAACAGATCTAAAAACAGCATTTTGGAACTAGTCAGAGAACCAGGAAATCTTTTAAAGTATCATCCATTTTGCAAAAGAAATGATGCAATAACATGGCCTGGTAACAATTCAGAAGATCAACTTGAGTATTTAAATGGATTAACTTTTAATCGAAAACTCTTTAATTGGTCTGAAAATGGATATGATCTTGAAATTGGAAAAAATAAAAAAATGGCATTAGTAAATTGGATTGTTGAAGGCAATGATAATCATTCATCATTAACAATAAGGATTAATCCAGAGATAAGGAATTATGTTCCGGTAAAGAATAAATACCTTCAATATCTCCTTTGGTTACTTTATGTAAAGCCAAAACTTCAGTCATATATTAACCATGTGATTAAAGGTTTTGATTTCTATATAAAAAATAATGAACTAGTAAAACATAATCAATTCGGTAAACATTCTTGGTTTTCATAAAATTATCTAGTGATAATTTATTAGTATTAATATCAATGCTCTTTATAGCTTTTTAAAACACATATAAGCTTTGAAAATACTGTTTGGGAATTCATTTTTTTTGTATTAGAATTTTTCAACATAATGAAAATAATTATAGAATTTATATCATCACATATTACCAGCTGGGGAATGGTCTGGTTTGGATTAATCTTTTGGGGAAGCATTATTAACGAGATAACCTCATTTAATTTTTTTAATACCACAGCATCTAGTTTCAATTTAACTCCATATATATTTGGTTTATCAATTGGACTTATTGCAAAAATGAGAGGGCGATGGGTATGAACACTAATATATCTGACTTATCAGAAAAATTATCTCTTGAAAAAGAAAGAGAGGTGGCAAGAACATTTGCAAAAAGATTTCAGTGGGAGATGCTAACAATTGGTCTTGGACAAGCGCTTGTTTGGTTATCAATGTGGTACCTAGTAGTTAATGGTCATCTATCGTTATTTGCTGGTTTCGTAGTATCTACTTTTTGTGCATGTCTTGCTTATTTACCATCACATGAGGCACAACATGGAAATTTCTCACGAGGAAATAAAAAACTTCAATGGATTGACTCATTGGTTGGTAATGTTTCCCTGATTACATTGATGTATCCATATCCACTTATGAAAGTCACTCATATGAAACATCACGCATATACAAATGATTCTGAGAAAGATATCGACTATGACATTGTAAGTTGTAAAAATCCCTGGGAGGTATTTCGATATACTTCTGAAGGCCCAAAAAAATATAAGTCTTTCTATGAAGTCCATAAAAATGATCAAAATTTTGCAGATAAATTTGAGCAAGGAGTTCTTATAAGCTGGATGCAAACAATTGCCCAGTTTGTTCTTGTTGTATTATTTCCACTAGAAACCTTATTTTTATGGTTTTTACCAAGGAAAATTGGTACTTTCTATACAGCAATGTTTTTTTCGTGGTATCCACATCACGGACTTGGTATGGGAAGATATAAAGACTCAAAGTTTTGGACCATCAGCTTGCCAAGATATTTCACTCATTCAATGCAGCTTCACTTTATTCATCATTTATATCCTAGAATAGGTCATTGGGATGAACCAAAGGCTATTATTGCTCTTAAACCTTTTTTATTAGAAAGAGGTGTACCTGGCGCAGAAGAAATTCCTGACCAAATTAACTACAGATCACTAATTAAAAGATCATAAACCCTAGTCATTCTTGGCTTTATTAATTTAACATAATATATATTATGCGAAGTTATATATATTGTCTGCATATATCTTAGGTACGCTAACCTACCCCGAGTCTATCCATAAAAAGTAATTTATTTATAACTTTAAAGTGAAACAACAATTAAAGATGGCCCTGATTCTTTTATACATTGAGTAAATATCTTTGTAAATTCTTCAATTGATGTTGGGGCGTAACTCGGCACTCCCATTGATTTAGATAGTTGAGGCCAATTAATTTTTGGATTCTCAAGAGAAAGCATTGATTCTGCCCTTTCACCAGTTTGTACGGCACCCACCCTATCGAGCTCTATTTTAAGAATTTCATACGAATTATTAGCAAAAATAATATTTGTTATGTTTAGATTTTCTCTTGCTTGAGTCCACAGAGCCTGAATTGTATACATTGCTCCACCATCTCCGTGAAGAGTTATCACTGGTCTGTCTGGTTTAGCTATGGCTGCACCTACTGCTAACGGCAAACCTTGTCCTATGGAACCACCAGTTAAGGCTAACCAATCATGCGGTTTAGCGCTTAACGTATGAGATGTTACAAAAAGGCTCGAAGTAGCAGACTCATCAGAGACGATTGCATTCTCGGGCATTAAACCTGCTAATAAAGGCCCAAATGAGGAAGTATCAAGAATTCCTGAGGTTGGAATATCTATTATGCTGCTTTGAATAAGATCCTGATTAATTGATGATGAGCCAGATTCTGCAGACAAAGCATTTAAGGCGTCATGGCCGTCTTGATTTGGGGAGCACAAGTTAATAATTTTAGTTTCGGTAGGCAGCAAATAGCTTTTTTTATCAGGATAAGCAAAAAAAGATACTGGGACGCTTGTTCCTATGAATACCACGCCAGCAGTATTTGTTAAGAATTCTTCAGCCATTTCAGCAAAATAAGGTACCTGTTCAATTATTGGCAATCCAGCTCCCCTTCTTATTCTAGAAATAAATGTATCAGTGACAATTCTGCATCCAGTGGCACTTGAAATTTCAGCAGCAAGTTTCAAGCAAGACTCATCAAGAAATTTACCTCCAATAAATAATATTGAGCCATCTAACTTAAGAATTTCTATAGATTCTGAAATTAATGAATGATCAATTGCCGAGGGCTTTATTGTTTCCAATGGTTGTGGGATATCTCCTTTGAAGTCACCCCATGCACAATCTGCCGGAACGATTAGGGTTGAAATCTGTCCAGGAAATGCATTAGCATTTTGCCATGCTTCATTGCCTAGATCACAGAGATCA
>ERZ802821.1017-NODE-1017-length-15224-cov-11.3062_pt1 | contig 15224 bp, 15 predicted proteins | sample MGYA00345648_ERZ802821 | MGnify/ENA primary metagenome ERZ802821 (study PRJEB30503, sample SAMEA104212357) | marine metagenome | biome: Westerlies Biome; feature: [SRF] surface water layer (ENVO:00010504) within the epipelagic zone...; material: water... | reverse complement strand
GAAAAAAACCTCTAATGAGAATGTATTCCACCACTTATTTCTTGAGTCCAATTGTTGTATTTACTAGATTAAATGTAATTTACTCATCGGTTTAAACACTTTAAATAAGATATTAGTTATTATGAGTCACACAGACATTCAAGCCAGTGATGTTAGATCAACTTTAGCCAAGCATATCTTAGCTGATGGGTACGATATGGTTCTCGATCTAGATAATAGTCATGGGAGTTATTTAGTAGATAAAATTACTAAAAAAGAATACTTAGATTTTTTCACCTTTTTCGCATCTAATCCTCTAGGTATGAATCATCCAGCTTTGGATAGCGATGAATTTATTCGCAGAATTGGGAAAGCCGCTATAAACAAACCTTCAAATTCTGATATCTATACAGAATATATGGCTGAGTTTATGGAAACATTTGAGCGAGTTGGGATACCCGAATATTTACCCCATGCTTTTTTCATTTCCGGTGGTGCGCTTGCAGTGGAAAACGCATTGAAAGTGGCCTTTGACTGGAAAGTACAGAAAAACTTCGAACGAGGATATAGAGTAGAAAAAGGTCATTTGGTTCTTCATTTTGAGCATGCATTTCATGGAAGAACTGGATATACATTATCCGTTACCAACACGGTGCCTGACAAGGTAAAATATTTTCCTAAGTTTAATTGGCCTCGAGTAACTAGTCCGGCCAATCACTACCCTGAGAACGAGGAAACGCTTGAACATGTCGCAAAGCAAGAGCATATAGCCATACAACAAGCTAAACGATATTTTGAAATACATAAAGATGAGATTGCTTGTATACTTATTGAACCCATTCAGGCAGAGGGTGGGGATCGTCACTTTCGTCAAGAGTTTCATAAAGAGTTACGTAAACTAGCGGATACCTACGAAGCTTTACTTATTTATGATGAGGTGCAAACAGGTATTGGATTAACTGGTAAATTTTGGGCACATGAGCATTTTGTTGAACCTGACATCATTGCATTTGGAAAAAAGGCACAAGTTTGTGGAATATTAGCCGGCAAGCGCCTTGATGAAGTAGAAACAAACTGTTTTAAAGTGTCTTCTAGAATTAACTCTACTTGGGGTGGTAACCTAGTCGATATGGTGCGGTTCCAACGTATACTTGAAGTTATTGAGCAAGATAACTTAGTGGAGAATGCGGCTAATCTCGGAGATGACTTACTTGAAGGACTGCATCATCTCTCAGCAAAACACGCTCACTTTTCTAATCCTCGAGGTAAGGGTCTTATGTGCGCCATTGATCTGCCTAATGCACACGCTCGAAATGCCGTAGTTTCTGAATGTATGGAGCAAGGGCTAATGATTTTGGGTTGTGGTGATAAGACTATACGTTTTAGGCCTGCTTTGACTGTTTCAAAATCCGAAATAGACCAAGCATTAAAGATACTTGGCTCAGCCTATAGTACAGCTATAGACCGCTGTCCCGTAGCAACTGACTAATCTCCTAGTTTTTTGATTTATAACTTATTTGAAGATAGTACCTGCTTTATCATGAAACCGTTCTACACGAGTTGATGTGAATTCGGCTGAATCACCATTTCATTCACAACGTGAGTAGAAGGTAGTCCAAGTATATTACCCACGACCTTAGCAATTACAGCAGGGTTTAACATTGCCTCTTTTTTAACTTTCATTTGAACGTCTTCATCGTCCCAAAACGGAGTATCCACACCACCTAAATACAATAGAGAAAACTGGGTGTTGGATCTTTTGTGTTCTTCAACCAGTCCTTTCACCATTCCTTGAATAGCGAATTTGGTTGCTGAATAAAGTGCGGAATTCCTCATAATGTATTTACCCATGGTGCCAGGGAAGTAGATCATTCGGGCGTGTTCGGTGTTCATATATCTGAGAAATGCCTGGGTTGCCAAAAATGTGCCTAATACATTAGTCTGTACAACTTGAGCTGCTAATTTTGGGTTTATATCAGCTGAGGCCTGAATCACGCCTTTCCCATAGGCGTGAATGAGTGCATCTACAGGGCCTAATTCACGATGAATTTGGGCAGCTACCTGAGTCAGAGCGGCAGCATTTGTTACGTTCACTGGGATGGCATAGGCCTCTCCACCTTTTTGATTAATGTTACCAGCTATTGTCTCGGCCTTGGCCTGATCTCTGGAGGTGATGACTATTTTGTAATTATGAACTTCAAATAAGTGATGGGCTATAGCTTCACCTAATCCACCGCTACCACCTAGAATTACTGCTATTGGCTTTGACATAAATTGGTTTGTTTTAACTGGTATTATTTAATGACTACGTTTTTGTAATCTATCATCAAGAATTATTAAATGGCTTTGAACGTTCCTAGGGGTGTAAAATAGGTCTGAAGATGGTGCTAAAATGCGAAATATTTCTTGGTACAAAGTGAATGATTAGCTGAAACCCACAGTTTAATTGGATAGATACACAACATTCTAAAGAACAAAATGACACAAAAAACAGCCAATATGGGACTTGTTGAGAAGGTAAGTAACTTAGGAGACCTGAAGGAAATAGGGTGGGAAAGTGTATCCGTCAAAGAAGAAATGCGCAAGAATTTAATTGCACGAATGAAATCCGATCAGGTCACGTTTGACGGAATTCTAGGGTATGAGGAAACGGTAATACCACAGATACAGCAAGCTATACTAGCCAAACATGACTTTATATTGCTTGGCTTGAGAGGTCAGGGAAAAACTCGCTTACTTCGCCAAATGATTTATTTGTTAGATGAGCACATGCCCATTGTCAAAGGATCCATTATTAACGATGACCCATTTCGTCCTTTATCACGCTTTGCTCGTGAAACCCTACAGGATATGGGAGATGACACTCCAATCGCATGGGTTAGCCGAGAAGAGCGTTTTAGTGAGAAACTAGCAACACCAGATACCACCGTTTCTGATCTAATCGGTGATATTGATCCGATTAAAGCGGCCTCTCAAAAGTTAGACTTATCCCATGAAGACTCTATTAATTTTGGATTAATACCAAGGTCTAACCGGGGTATTTTTATCATCAACGAATTACCTGATTTACAACCGAGAATTCAGGTTGCTCTGCTCAATATAATGCAAGAGCGGGACATTCAGATTAGAGGTTTCAAGTTTAGAATGCCCTTGGATGTATGCATGGCATTTTCAGCTAATCCCGAAGATTATACCAATCGTGGGAACATAATCACCCCACTTAAAGATCGAATAGACGCTCAAATCATTACTCATTATCCTAAGGATATTGAGACTGCAATTAAAATTACCGCTCAGGAGTCTTGGGCACAGAGAGAAATGAGCGTGGAGATTCACATTCCAGAGGTGTTTAGACATATTTTGGAACAAGTTGCTTTCGAGGCTAGATCATCCGAGTACATAGATCAGAAGAGTGGTGTGTCGACTCGAATGACCATTACAGCAATGGAGCAAATGGTTAGCGCGGCAGAAAGAAGAGCATTGCTACTTGGGATTGATAAAACTCAAATTAGAGTAAGTGACCTTTATCACATTATTCCTGCATTGACAGGTAAGTTAGAGTTAGTTTATGAGGGAGAACAGGAGGGTGCCATCAATGTAGCAAAACTAATTGTTGGTAAGGCAATTACCAAAGTATATAAAAACCATTTCCCAGACCCTTCGAAGCGTAACGAGGAATCTCCATCGATTTATGAGCCAATAGGTTTGCATTTCGAGCTAGGGAGCGAATTAATCTTAGGTGATCATATTAATGATAAAGAGTACAGGGAAGCACTAAATGAAGTGAAAGGGTTAAGTGCTGCTGTAACAGGAGTAATGGGTGAGACAACAAACGAACTAGATATCGTTGCTTGGATGGACATTACTTTGGAGGCTCTTCATCAGCATTCTATGCTTGGGAAGGAAGAAATAAATCAGACTACCAAATATACTGACATGTTGGGTAGTATGTTAGATCAATTAGATACCAGTTCTGGTTACGATTTAGAATAAAAGAATTATTATTAACGAATAAATTGAGAGATTACAGATTATTCTTTATCTTTGGTTTCTGAAAAATAAATGATAGGAATATGAAAGCAGGCATTCACCCAGATTATAAAGAAGTAACCGTCTTACTAAGTGACGGTACTGAAATGAAAACACGTAGTACGTTGAATACAAAAGATGGTGTTTATAAGCCAGAAGTTGATTCACGTAATCATCCTTTCTATACCAAAAATACCAATTTCACGTCCAAAGCTGGTCGAGTTGATCGATTCAAGCGCATGTACGACAAGAAAAAGTAAGTTAGAGCCATCTTCAGGATGGCTTTTTTTATGCATATTCAGCGCTTTGAAGTAGGGCCATTCGCACAAAACACCTATTTGATTTGGGATGACCCTAAGCATGCACTATTAATAGATGCGGGTTTTTCTAATGAAAATGAATTCAATACATTTTTTGAATTCTTGGCAACTCATCACATTGAAGTTGATGGTATACTTCTAACTCACGCCCATGTAGACCACATTTTAGGTTTGCAACGACTTCTACAAACAATCGATTCTCCGGTATACCATTTTAAAGAAGAATCTTTTTTATGGGAAAATTTTGAGCATCAAGCTCGCATGTTTGGGTTTAATGCTATTCTTCCCTCTATCACCCCTCTACCTTTGACTCATAACCAAATTGTAAAGCTACAAAACATAGAAATAAAAGTACTTTACACGCCAGGTCATGCTCCCGATCATTGTTCGTTTTTTGTTGAACATGATAGACTCTTACTTTCCGGTGATGCGCTCTTCAAAGAGAGCATAGGTAGGACAGATCTTTACAAGGGTGATTTATCGCTATTGCTTACTAGCATTGGCCAAGAATTGCTTCTATTAGGAGACCAGGTTAAGGTGTATCCAGGGCATGGACCAGCTACAACTATTGGCCACGAAAAACTCCATAATCCTTATTTAGGATAACAGACAAGAAATACTAAAGAAGATGAGTGCAATCTAAATTGGAGTTAAGATTGGCTATTCAATAGGTATACTGTGCTATTGATTCGACTTCAACTCTTCAATTTTACTTGTATAGGTGTCGGCTTTCTCTTCGTTCACAACAACAAGGCGTTCATACATATGAATAGCTTCCTTTTTGTTGCCTTGTGCCTCATGTATCTTTGCTAAAGTTTCCGATATAATCTCGGCAACGTCCGAAGAGTCCTCACTTAAATCTTCATCACTTACTTCTTCGTAGGAATAATTTACGCGTTGGCTTTCAACTGCTTCTAAGAGTTCAATAAGTCGATCTAGATCAAGTATTTGAGCAGTTCTGGATCCTTGAACCAATACTTTTCTTCCTTTTTTACCAGATTGAGGAATTTTGGCTTCAAATTGTTCAGGATGTAATAAAAAGTAGTGTAAGTGCTCCATTAGTGGACTACCAGGAGCATAGGTTTTGGCTTTAAGAGCCTCTGCAATGGCTTTACTTTGATTGCCTTGAACATGATGAAACCAAGCCAACAAGAAGTGCCCAACCGCGTCAGGGTCTCTTTTTGCAACCTGACGCTCAAGCTTTCGTGTCATTCGCACTGGATCGGTGTCGAATTGCTCAACGTAACTATTTAGGGAGGGCGGTATGGTAAAGGGAAGAGTCTTCATGAGTGCCTAATATATTGGCTTTATGCTACAGATAAAAAGTGAAAATGCATTTTTAGTATCCTTGTATACTGCAATGTAATTCAAAGATTACTTGGGTTTGATTCAATAGTCCTGGCGGGAATTTCACCAATTACCATGGCATCGTTGAAATCACCAATTACTAACGGCATCGTTGAACATATTGTTGGCTATCTGAGATAATGCTTCGGTAGCCGCTTCTAATTCCCCATTAATTGGATCTTCGGTGGGATCATAAGTGAAGCTACTCGAGAAACTCTTATTCCAAAGCGCTTCTTCGCTGCTTGCATATTGAAATCGGGCTTGCACCGTGATACTAACTTGATTTTGGTTGGCCTGCTCATTTCCGCCTATTGCGAAGGGCCGATTACTATATGTTTGGATGCGGCCTTCTATGAATGCATCTGCAGATTCTAGATTAGAAGCTAATTGCAATCTTCTCTGATTTACAAATCGTTCTATCAGCGTAGTATTCAGTCTCTCACTTAAATCCCCTAAACCACTCCCAGATTGATCTGGGAAGAAGGGAATATAAATGGTATTAACCCCTTCAGGTATGGAGGCTCCCGTAAAACTATAACTAAGACACGAGATGTGAAGGCTCATTATGCCCAAAAAAAGATAGATCAAGACCTTGTTTTTAGACCACCTCGTAATTGGGCCAGTCCGATGCTCGGAATTCGCTCCATGTTCCATATCTAGTGTATTATTGAGCAGTTATTATTTTTTTTCTAATCCGAATTGATCCAATTTTCGGTATAAAGTCCTTTCACTAATTCCTAGTGTTTCAGAAGCTTTACGTCTATTACCATCAAAAATTTCCAATGCTTTTTGAATAAGAAACTTTTCGGTTTCCTCGAGCGAAGGTATTTCTTTTCCTTTTAATTGTAATACAAATTCGTCTTCATCTTCGTGAATTGGTTCATCATAAGGCTCAAATTCTTCTCCTTTAATGTCACTTTTTTGATGTCTAGCGGCGTAACTCATGGCATCTTGATTATGAGCGTTGTAAGTGTGATCTAGTTTAATGTGCCCGGGATTAGAATAATCTATTGGATTTGTTGGCCCGTTGTGGGCATTCTCGTTTACGTTATCCAGTGTCGATGGATGTCCACCTACACCTAGTAATGCAGGTAATTGAGGATTATTTTTATTCGAGAACAGCGAGTAAACTAGATTTGCTAGCATTTTTTTTAGGTCACCAATATCGTTACTCATTTCAAGAAGAGCGCGATAGATTAATTCCGAACCTTGATGAGCAGATTGTTGATTTCTGCTATCTGTATTGTCTAAGTTTCCTTGTAGCATGGGTAAATTATCCGCAGAACCAATACTTTGACGTCCTTTTAAATATTTTCTAAGGGTGTCAACGTCGACAAATTGTGATTTCTCTAGTACAACGAGCTGTTCGGCAACATTTCGAAGCTCGCGAATATTACCAGGCCAACGGTAGGAGCTAAGTAGGGCTTTTGCTTCATCAGAGAACCCTCTGAATACGGAGTCGTATTTTCTAGAATAATGTTCTACAAAATTTCTAAAAATGGGAATGATATCTTCCGATCTATCACGCAATGCAGGGAGGTAGATTTGAACGGTATCTAATCGGTAATACAAATCCTCTCTAAAACTTCCTTCTTCTACTAATTCCCAAAGATCTTTGTTGGTGGCAGCAATAATTCTAACATCTGTCGTTTGGACTTTGGATGAGCCCACTCTAAAGAATTCTCCATTTTCTAAAATTCGGAGTAGTTTAACTTGAACATTTTTTGGTGTATCACCTATTTCATCCAAAAAAATAGTTCCACCGTCTGCCTTTTCAAAGTACCCTTGTCGAGTATCGTTTGCCCCGGTAAAGGCACCTTTCTCATGCCCAAATAGTTCACTTTCAATTATGCCTTCAGGAATAGCCCCGCAATTTACAATGATAAGCTCGTTATGTTTACGATGGCTCATGCCATGAATAGCACGGGCGGTAACATCTTTACCAACTCCACTTTCTCCTTGTAAGAGAACGGTAATGTCAGTTTTTGCAACCTGCATTATCTTATCTACTACCTGGCGGAGTGCATCAGAACTACCTAAAAGACCAAATTGTTGTTGAAATACTTCTCTATCCATATCTATTATTATGACATTATGTCGTAATATACGAAATTTGTTACAGAGGTAGGATAGGAAAGACTCTTATTCGGGCTAAACTAGCGTTTTAATAATTCAGTGGATTGCTCAATAGGTAAGCTTCGTGTTTCCTTAAAACTAGAAAGAACCAAATTTGATCGAGTTTTGTCCACCCCATCCCAGGATTGAATACGTGATAAGAGACGCTCGAAAGAGGCCGTATTCTTTGTGCGCACTTTTAATAGGTGTGAGCCCTCACCGGTAATACTGTGACACTCTAAAATTTCAGATTCTCTCAACGTTTCTTCAACAAAATTACTGTAATTCTCAGAACCGTCTACCTGAACAAACAGAAAGGCGCTAATGTCAAAATGAAAATCTTTATCGTTAAGAATAGCGTGATACCCCTTAATAAGTCCACGCTCTTCTAGTTTTTTCATGCGCTCTGAAACAGAAGGTACAGATAGCCCTACGAGTTCCGCAATTTTATTGCGCTGAGCTCTGCCATGTTCTTGTAAGTGATTCAAAATTTTAACGTCTATATCGTCAAGTAGTGGTATCATGGTCTGGACGGTTTATTTGATGGAAATATATGGTTGGATGAGCGCCCACCTTAGGTTGGCAAGAGTGTTGAATTGCCTAAATAATCTAAAATATAGGATGGCTTTCCTAAATTTCTAAAGTATAAAATACAAAAGTAGTGAATAAAAGGGAATCACTTTAACATCTTTAACAAGTAAAAAAGCTCAACTAAATGTTTCTAGACCTTGTATCTTTGAACGGTAACTTAATTAAAGCAGCATGTTAGATATCACATTTATAAAGGAAAACCCAGAGTTAGTCATAGATTCAATGAATAACAAAGGGGAGAAGAATGTTCAACTTGTTCAACAAGTAATAGACAAAGATGAACAGTGGCGGCAATTGGTCCATCAGGTAGATACACTTCGAGCTCAAAGTAATAAGGCGGCAAAACAAATTGGGGCTTTGATGGCGAGTGGTAAAAAGGAGGAAGCTCAAGCCATTATTCAGGAAACATCTAAATCTAAAGATGAAGTAAAAGAATTGGAAGATCAGTTGAATGTGATAGCTGAGGAGCGTACATCATTATTACTTCGGATACCTAATGTTGCGCATCCAAGTGTTCCGATTGGACATTCAGAAGAAGATAATCAGGTATACGGTACGTGGGGTTCACCCGATACACAATCATGGCTAAAACCGCACTGGGACATCTTAGAGAGACATGGTTGGTTGGACTTTGAACGAGGGGTGAAGGTTACGGGTGCAGGTTTTCCTTTTTATCTTGGACCCCTAGCGCAGTTGCAGCGAGCGCTCATTTATTTTTTTATAGATGAAGCTAATAAAGCAGGCTATATTGAAATGCAGGCCCCTTATTTCATTAATGAGGATTCCGCTCGGGGTACAGGTCAAATTCCTGACAAGGAAGATATGATGTATGAGATTCCAAGGGATGCTTTTTTTGCTATACCTACTGCTGAAGTACCGGTAACCAACTTCCATCGGGACGAGATACTTTCTGAAGAGCAGTTACCGATTCGTTATGTATGCCACACCCCCTGTTGGAGAAGAGAGGCAGGATCGTATGGCAAGGACGTGAGAGGGTTAAACAGATTGCATCAATTTGATAAGGTTGAACTAGTTCATTTTGTTAAGCCAGAAGAGTCATATGCAACGTTGGAATTGTTACGGGTACATGTAGAGTCGCTACTTCAAAAACTAGGCTTAGCCTATCAGACATTGCTCATGTGTACAGGTGATATGGGTTTCACTCAAACAAAGAAATATGATGTAGAAGTGTGGAGCCCAGGTCAACAACGGTGGTTAGAGGTGAGTTCTTGTTCCAACTTTGAGGCATTTCAAGCGCGAAGAATGCAGCTTAGATACAGAAAAGGGGAGAAAGAGACCGAAATGGTTCATACTCTTAATGGCTCAGGGTTGGCGCTTCCTAGGGTGCTTTCTGCCATTGTTGAAACCTATCAAACCGAAAACGGCCGTGTCAGAGTACCGGATATCTTAAAAAAGTATATTGACCGGGAATATTTGTAGCTGGTTTTTTTAAAGAATGTTATAGCGGCTAACGTTTCAAGCCTAATGATTCGGACCCAGTACTCCCATACCTAACAATTCAAACCTAATGCTCCAAAAGCAATTAAATAGCGTTTACAAAGAAATGCTCTTCTTCGGTATAATTAAGTAAGCGTTCAAGTATAGGTTCCATAGTGTTGTGCTGCATTAATTCCATTCGGAGTTTCTTGCCATTGCGAATTCCTTTTAGGTATTGGCCATAGTGTTTTTTCATTATGATAACACCATAACGTTCACCTTGATGGTCGACCGACAACTGAAGCTGTTTAGCGCAGACCTCAAGACGCTCTCGAAGGGGAATGTCAGCAGAATAACTGCCTTGATCTAGATATGATCGTGTTTGCTTGAAAATCCAAGGATTTCCTATTGCTCCCCGGCCAATCATCACCGCATCTACGCCTGTTTCACTAAATAATTTTGCAGCCAATTCAGGACTAGTTACATCGCCGTTACCAATGATGGGAATATGTAATCCAGGGGTATTTTTGAGCTTTTTAAGCCAGTTCCAATCTGCTTCACCTTTGTATTTTTGGGCTCGTGTTCTGGCATGTACAGTTAAGGCCTTCACTCCAACCGATTGCAGCATAAGTGCTACTTCTTGTATACGGATTGAGTTTTCGTCCCAACCTAAACGAGTTTTGACAGTTACAGGTCTGTTATCAACCGCATCAACCACTGTCCCAGCCATACGCTCCATCATGTCTATGTCTTTTAAACATGCTGCGCCAGCACCTTTGTTGACTACTTTGTACACCGGACACCCAAAATTTATATCTACTACATCGGGGTTACTTGCGTCAGCAACTTTAGCAGCTCCATACATAGCCTCTTCACGTCCGCCAAAAATTTGAATTCCTAAAGGGCGTTCAGCTTCTATAAAACTCATTTTATGCAGGGCAATGTCAGAATCGCGGATGAGCGCTTCGGAGCTGATAAATTCAGTAAAGACCATACTAGCCCCCATATTGCGACAAATTTGCCGAAATGGAGCATCTGAAACATCCTCCATAGGAGCTAAAAATAAGGGACGGTCTTGTTTGCCAAGCAGGCTTTCGAAAAAATCTTCTTTACTCATACTCCTAAGATACGAATATCTACTATTCTATCTGAAGCTTCTCAACATAACTTGGGATTTCTGTTAGTCATTTGACTGTAATACTCCTATATTTTAACCCTATTTAGTACAATAAGTTAAACATACACTCATGGATATATCGAAGATTGAAGAATTACTGGGCGATGAAGCCTCCTACTTGCTACATCACACCAGTAAAACAGTTACAAAAGATCAATTAATCCAACCTACTCCTGACTATGTAGATCAGGTTTGGTATCATTCTGATCGAAACAATAGAGTTTTGGGAAACCTACAATGGCTTATGGAATCGGGTCGACTTGGTGGGACAGGATACCTTTCTATACTGCCTGTTGATCAAGGAATTGAGCATTCTGCGGGTGCTTCTTTTGCAAAAAATCCAGACTATTTTGATCCTGAAAACATTGTAAAGCTAGCCGTTGAAGCAGGTTGTAATGGAGTAGCATCGACCTTTGGTGCGTTACGTTCCGTTTCTCGTAAGTATGCGCATAAAATCCCTTTTATTGTGAAAATTAATCACAATGAACTCCTTACTTATCCTAACACGTTTGATCAAATTATGTTTGGTACCATTGATCAGGCGTATGATATGGGTGCTGCAGCAGTGGGTGCAACCATCTATTTTGGATCGGAAGAATCTAACCGGCAAATTCAAGAAGTGGCCCAAGCTTTTGCATATGCTCATGAATTAGGAATGGCTACCATACTTTGGTGCTATACCCGTAATGACGCATTCAAAGTGGACGGGGTTGACTATCACACCTCAGCTGACTTAACGGGCCAGGCAAATCATATTGGATCAACTATTGGTGCCGATATTGTTAAACAAAAGCAACCTACCAATAATGGTGGTTACAAGGCTTTAAATGCGGGTAATTCGTCATATGGTAAATTAGACGAGCGTATTTATTCTGAATTAACATCCGAGCATCCTATCGATTTAACCCGCTACCAAGTAGTTAACTCGTTTATGGGACGTGCAGGTCTAATCAACTCTGGTGGAGCTTCCGGCTCAAACGATTTTGCCGATGCAGTTAAAACAGCGGTAATTAACAAACGAGCAGGTGGAATGGGACTCATTAGTGGTCGTAAAGCATTCCAACGTCCTATTGGTGAGGGTGTTCAACTTCTGAATATGATTCAGGATGTATATCTAAACAAAGAAGTGGATATTGCGTAAAAGTATATTCACCTAAACAGAGCGCACGTGAATTTGGGTGGTTAACCTAATTAACAAAGCTTTTTTTAGCCTTGTAGAGTTTCCTGCAAGGCTTTTTTTTATACTATAGTATGAGTCAAATAAAGCAAAATGTAGATAGTCCAAAACAGATAATTTCTAAGAAATATCTGTTTTTTTCTATTTCCCTGAGTCTTTTGACAATGGCTGGAGTCATTTGGTATACCTATACCCCCGGCATTCTAGCCTACTTAGCACCCAAAAGACTTCCCGGGCTGGGCATTGCTTTGGTGGTTTCATTCTTGAGAGTATGGTTTTCTGCAGCAAAAATTCGCTTTTTATCTGCGGGAGTTATTAGTTGGTTGGGAGCATTTAGGGTGCAATTGAGCTGGGACTTTACCTCAGCAGTTACCCCCTCTACCATAGGTGGAGCTCCTATGGCAACCTATGCTATGACTAAAGAAGGACTACGATTGGGTGAGTCTACCGCAATCATATTGTATAGTGTATTATTGGATCAAATCTGGTTTGCCATCGCTATCCCAATCTTACTTGTGGCTGGTATCTATATGGATGTAGTTCCGCCGTCGGTGGGTTTTTTGGGTGAAGCGTCCATGCTTGTTCTGTATGTATCCCTGCTTTCATACGCTGGGGTACTCGCATATGGAGTTTTAATTAAACCATCAGCAATTTCAAAAATTATCAAGTGGTTTGCAAAATTACCATTCCTTCGGAAACACAGGGATAAAATACATTCTGAGGCACAAAACCTCGAGCAATATGCCCATCAGCTCAAAGCAAAGCCGTTTCGATTTTTACTTCAGGCATTCTTTTACTCCACTATGTCATGGCTAGCTAGAGTTGCACTTGCACCTATTGTAATACTAAGTTTGTTGCCAGCACCAGAACTACTTTCAGTATTACGAAGCTTGGCGATGAATCTAGCCTTTTTGGTAGTACCAACTCCTGGTGGTAGCGGTGGAGTTGAAGGACTCTTTGTTCTATTTCAAGGTCCACTCATTTCAAGGGAAGCTTTCATTGGTCTGGCATTATTTCTATGGCGTATTATTAGCTATTACATTACTATTGCGATGGGAATGATGGCTACTACTTGGTATGTAAACCAGGAAGTGCATGAATATAAAAGCAACTAAGAGTAAGTAGTTTCGGTGTTGAAACTCTTTATCATAGTAGGTGAACATATTCAAGCTATCTGATTAAGAAAAAATTGAGTGTATAACTATTCTATTATTGTTTATGGCTAAATCGAATCAAATTTTTGTATGCACTTCATGTGGACATGAATCGCCCAAGTGGCTAGGAAGTTGCCCAGGATGTAAAGAGTGGAATAGTTTCGTCGAGCAAGAAAAAATAACGGGTTCAACTAAGCCGCACAAAGCTAAAATCGCAGGCTTAGAGCCAGAACAAGCACCTAAACCCCAAACGCTCAACGAGATTACGGCTACGGAGGCATCTCGGTTTCAAACCGGAATTGCTGAATTTGATAGGGTGTTGGGTGGTGGATGTATGAGAGGATCCTATGTGCTCATTGGTGGAGCTCCTGGGGTTGGTAAAAGTACGCTTACTCTTCAAATAGCTAAGGCCGAACCAAATTTGTCTATTTTATATTGTGCTGGTGAAGAATCTGTCATGCAGATTAAACAACGAGCCAAACGCATGGGGGTCACCTCTGAAAAACTCTGGTTAATCAACGAAACACGCATCGAATCCATCATTGAGCAGGCTCAAAAGTTACAACCTGATTTACTCATTGTTGATTCTATTCAAACTGTTTACAGAGACCAGTTAAGTAGTATGCCAGGTAGTGTTGCTCAGGTAAAAGAGTGCGCTGCTTTGCTTCAACAATTGGCCAAAAAATCCAGTTTGTCCATTATGATAATTGGTCACATTACTAAAGAGGGGGATATCGCAGGTCCTCGGGTGTTAGAACACATGGTAGATACCGTGCTTAGTTTTGAAGGGGACGATCATTACACCTACCGGCTGTTACGAAGTATAAAAAATAGATTTGGGCCAGCTCATGAGGTAGGGGTTTTCGAGATGAAGCAGGATGGCTTGGATCAGGTTCCCAATCCTTCTGCCTATTTTTTAGCAGAACGAAATCAAGAAGTATCTGGAAGTGCCATTGGTTGTATAATGGAGGGAAGCCGACCTATATTGGTTGAACTTCAAGCATTGGTTAGTCCTAGTGCCTATGGGACTCCGCAACGCACCGTCAACGGAATGGATCGCAACCGTGTCTTGTTACTTTTGGCCGTTTTAGAAAAACGTACTGGGTTTAAATTTTCGGATAAAGATGTGTATGTTAATGTCGCTGGTGGTTTAAAAATAAAAGATCCAGCAGCCGATCTTGCGCTTTGTATGGCTTTGGTATCATCCCTATTGGATATAGCTTTGGATAATAATCAACTTTGGTTGGGCGAAGTAGGTTTAGGTGGGGAACTAAGGCGGGTTGGCCAATTGGAAAGGCGCATTAAAGAAGCTGAAAAACTAGGGTATATTCATAGTTGGGCTAAGGACCAACATCAGTCACACAACAAGCCTTCACACCTAAAGGATATACTGAATAGTTTTGGGCAAAAAAAAAGCCCTAGATAAACCAGGGCTTCTATGTGATAACAATCTTGAGAGAAACTAGAAGTTTTCTCGTTGACGTCGACGCTGCTCACGGACGGCCTTTTTCATGGCTTCCCGTCGTTCAATAGATGGTTTTGTGAACTGTTGACGATCCTTAAATTCATTAAGAATACGAGAACGAGTCACCATCTTTTTGAAACGATTAATCGCGCGTTCAACGCTTTCGTTGTCTTTAACTTCAACGCCTAGCATTGAGCCTCACTTCCTTTCATTGTATTATTTCTCATTATTGAGAGGCATAAATATATGGTTTTTTTCTACCAGATAAAAAACAGTTCTATGTACAAATAACGAAAGAAAATACTAAGAAAACACAAATCACAGACAGCAAAGGACCATTAGAGGTGATTTAAAATCCATTTTTTATCTAACCAATGAGGATGTAATCCCAAACCAAATAAAGCATAATCATATTTAGAAGGGTCAAGTGGGT
>ERZ802821.1015-NODE-1015-length-15240-cov-12.798_pt1 | contig 15240 bp, 13 predicted proteins | sample MGYA00345648_ERZ802821 | MGnify/ENA primary metagenome ERZ802821 (study PRJEB30503, sample SAMEA104212357) | marine metagenome | biome: Westerlies Biome; feature: [SRF] surface water layer (ENVO:00010504) within the epipelagic zone...; material: water... | reverse complement strand
CCCACATGGGGCGCCCGATGCGGATAATATCGGCGCCGCTGGCTAGCGCCTCTTCCATGGCATGCTTTTGGCGGAACCCTCCGGTAACCATCAGCGGTATGGATACCTCGCGCTGCATGGCGAGGGCGAAGTCCACAAAGTAGGCCTCGCGTGCAACGGTGCTGGCCTTCACTTCTTGCTCGGCCACCTCTTCCACACCCTCGACACCGAGGAGTTGCGGCTGTTCATAGGTGCCGCCTGATATCTCGATGACATCGACGCTGGCCGCCTCAAGCCACTTGGCAACCTGAATGCTGTCAGCGAACTCAAAACCACCTTTTTGAAAATCTGCACTGTTGAGTTTCACGGCGATAGGAAAACTCGAGCCTACGGCTTTGCGAATGGCAGCGACCACCTGCAGTAAGGCACGTGCGCGGTTTTCAAGCGGGCCGCCATAGTTGTCGGTGCGTAGGTTGGTGCGGGGGCTGAGAAATTGCGAAAGCAAATAGCCGTGGGCGGCATGTACCTGCACTCCGGTAAAACCTGCCTCCTGACAGGCTTTTGCGCAGATGCCGAAGCGTTCGGCAATGTCCACGATTTCAGCGATGGTTAAGGCGACGGGTTCGCCGAACTGCCCGCCGGGCAGCCCGACGGTTACCGCTGAGGGTGCCTTAGGGTGTTTGTTGACGTTGGTCTGGGTCTGGCGACCGGCGTGGCTAATTTGTGCCCAAAAGTGGTTGCCGTTCCTTGTGCCTGCTTGGGCCCAGCTCGCCAATGCTGCCTGCATCTCATTATCTGGTATGCGGTCAACGATCACATTGCCCGGTCGCTCGAGGTGATCGGCATCGACCTGTATGTTGCCTGATAGCAGAATACCGGCGCCGCCGTCACTCCATAGTTCATATAGCCGATTCAGTTCAGCCGAGGGCAGGCCCTTGGGGGTTGCCAGACCCTCGGTCATGGCGGCCTTACAAATTCGGTTAGGAATAATCGCTCCACAGGGGAGTGTGAGTGACGTCTCCAGCAAATTGTTGGCCGCAGTTTCGCTCATATTTTGGTCTCGCCCATGTCGTCTTTTATTTCTTCAAGGACAGCTATCCGCTGTCGTCCATGACGGATAACGATGCCGAAAGATGAAAGTAAGTGCTAGAGGTGGACTTGGATGTCGGCGGGCGGCAGCAAAAGGCTGTATCGCTATTGACAGCCTACGAGGGTAGTTGGCGTAGGTGAGATCTAGGCGGGTGGCCATGTTTGGCCACCCGGCGCGAACAATGAGTGCGACCGCGGGTTCAGTCTTGGCCCATTGACCACGTCTTACTGGCCTGTCGCGCGCGCTCAAACTCAGACAGTCCATCGTCGACCTTGCGCAGTGGCAAGCTCTTTTTGATCTCAGTGATTTCAACTTTGAACTGTCGCGGAGGAATCTTGTTAGCTGCTGGCTGTTCCATAATCTTTCCAAAAATTGCGTGCATCGGTGATGCGATGGCGGCATTACAGCTAAGAGACTCTCTAAGGTATACGGAATAATACAAAACAAATATATTCCAAAATAGAAAGAATAAAATTTTTCTGATTTATGCAATACACGTCCTAGTTTTGGCCATTTTTTTTCTAACGGTTGCGCCTCGTGGTGGTTGCCGCAATGATCCACGCACTGGTTTTTCGGGGTTCATGCATATGTTCATCAATTCTTGGGTTGGCCTTGCGTTGATTCAACGCAGGCTGCTTCTACTGCTCGCACTCGTAATGGCAGCGGCAGCCTGTTCACCGGGCAGCGATCAGGCATCGAAGCAAGGCGTTTCTGCAGTGACTGCGGGCAAACCTGCGGCAGACCTCGTGCTGCGGGGGGGTATCGTAGCGAGCATGGACGCTAATGTTGTCGGGGCGACAGCCGCTGCGATAACCGGACACCTGATAAGCGCTGTTGGTAACGATCAGCAGGTCTCCACATGGATTGGTCCTGAGACTCAGGTTATTGAGCTAGACGGTCGCATGCTGATACCGGGCTTGATTGAGGGCCATGGTCACTTTATGAGTTTTGGCCGGGCACAACAGATTATCGACCTGAGTGATATTCGGTCTTGGGATCAGGCAGTCAGTCGCGTCGCGAATGCGGCGGATCGTGCACAGCCAGGCCAATGGATATTTGGGCGCGGTTGGCATCAAGAGAAGTGGGACCGCATACCCAGTGACGCTATTGATGGCGTGCCGCTGAACCGCAGCCTGACTCAGGTCTCACCGAACAATCCTGTACTGCTGGGTCATGCCAGTGGTCACGCGGCATTTGCCAACGATGCGGCTTTATCCGCTGCCGGCATCACCGACGAAACGCCAGACCCTGACGGTGGCACAATCGTGCGAGATGCCAAGGGTCGTGCGACCGGGCTGCTACGAGAAACTGCTCAGCGTCTCGTTGCCAAGGTGGGGGAGGCCTATCAAGCGCAGCGACCCGAGTCGCAAAAACGTGCCGAGCTACGCGAACGGGTGCTGCTGGCCGGAGAACAAGCGTTGGCGCATGGCATAACGTCTTTTCATGATGCAGGAACGGGTTTTGACACCATCGACTTTTTCCAAGAACTGGAAGCTGCTGGAGAACTGCCCATTCGTCTTAACGTCATGGTGCGCGGTGAAAGTAACGCGGAGTTGGCAGCAAAGCTCGCGGCCTATCGGATGGTTGCCCAAGACAATGACTTCCTGACTGTACGTTCAATCAAGAGGCAGGTTGATGGTGCACTGGGAGCACATGGTGCGTGGTTGTTGGCGCCCTATGCCGACCTACCCAGCACCGCAGGCTTGGTGCTGGAGCCGGTGGAGGAGATCATGGAGACCGCAAGGCTTGCGCTCGAACATGGCTACCAACTCAACACCCATGCCATTGGTGATCGAGCCAATCGCGAGATTTTGAACTTGTACGAGCAGGCCTTTGCCACGGCCGAGGTTGACGGCGGTGCGCTACGGTGGCGAATCGAACATGCACAACATGTAGACCCCGCGGATGTCGGACGGTTTGCTGAACTTGGGGTAATCGCAGCCTTTCAAGGCATCCACAGCGCGTCCGATGGTCCTTGGATACCATTGCGGCTTGGGGTGCGGCGCAGCGAGGAGACCTCCTACCCTTGGCGCGATCTGATCGACAGCGGCGCTGTGCTGGCAAATGGTACCGACGTGCCGGTGGAGCCTATTGACCCGATAGCCTCGCTTTACGCGACAGTGTCGCGCATGACATCCCAAGGCGAGCCATTCGTTCCTGAGCAAGCGCTGACTCGGGCCGAGGCGTTGGCGAGCTACACCATCAATAATGCCTATGCAGCGTTTGAAGAGGATGTTAAGGGCTCGGTCACGCCGGGCAAGTGGGCAGATTTGGTGGTGTTGTCCGATGACTTCTTTACGGTTGACGCGGCAGATATTGCCGAGCTGCAAATCGAGATGACCATGGTGGCTGGCCAAATACGCTATGTCCGCGAACCGTCGACCCGATCGAATTGACCGCGGAACGGGTGTTTTCGTAAACGGCTGTGGCTGAGGTTTAGGTGCCGGACTACCTTGCTCCTATGTGTCGCTGGTGGCCCGAGCTTCTACACTGACCGAGGAGCAATCGGCGCCTGTCGTGTTGATAGGTAGTTGAGCAGTCGATGAAACTTATCTGCGCCACCAAAGTAGTCGATTTCGTCCAGATCGAAGCGTGCGAGGGAGGTCTTGAGATCAGCAAGAGCCTTGGGATGCTGTGAGATGTCGCGTAGCGGTGCAAAACGTACATTGATAGTGAACAGTAGAAAGCCATCGCTGAAACGACAAAGCGTTTCTCTTTCCGAGCGCAAAAACCACTGCTCTGGCGTGCCAGCGATATTACCTTCTGCAGACAAATGCAGGCGCTCGCGATCGCCATGTACGAACCAATTGCTGCGCTCGAATGGGGTCATGAGTGGTGCTTGTTGGATAAAACGCTGAATCTGATCGCCAATTTTAGTCTGTAGCGTACGCACAGGTTGGTGTATCGCTGCCATTGAAAGCCCGATTTTTTGCTGAACATTCCAGTAGCTGGGAGAGCATACGCTGGCTGCAATAAGGCGTTGCGCTCCGTCTGTTTCCATCAGACACAGGTCATCGGCGACTTGCAGCGATAGGTTTGCAATGAGATCTGCAAAGTTGGGCTGTGGCTTCTGCTCAGGTTTATACCAGCCATGCTGCTGCATTTTTTCAGCTAGCCGTTGCTGAGGTATCTCGGAATCAGGGATGCTCTGCACCACTTGTGCATATCGACGCCGCAGCAGGCCGTATTTGTGCACTCTCAGTTGTAACGATGGCGCGCCCTGAAACCACTCCTTTAAGGGAATGGGGCGTAGGCCTAGGCGGTACTTTGCGGTACCCCCCTGCCATGGAGGCGCGTGCCACGGAAAGTCAGAAAAAGACTGCATAATGGCAAAATACTAGCAGAGCGGTGCGATCCCTCTGTCCTTCTTTTCGTCACCTTGTGCTGTTACCAAAAAGTAGACGAGCACGAATAACCTGCTAATCTCAAATGCGTAGAAACTGACGAGTCGTAACAAAGGAGACAACGATGCCAGAAGGTATTGGTTATGGCGGTATGAACGCTGGAGCAAACGCCAAGGCGGCAGCACAAAAGTCCGCAGCTAACGCACAAGCTCAGCGAGCGCAAGAGCAGGCACAACCGCGCAACGAGCCTCGCCAGCAGGCACCAGGTGTCGATGTACAGATTAGCCAGCGTGCTCAGCAAGGCGCCCAAGCCGGGGCTCAGCAAAGCGACACTTACGCTGACCCAAGAGGCCGTGGCCGAAGCTAGCCAAAAAAATGGAAGGGCAGCCGCCTAGACAGCGGCTGCAGATTCGCTGCTTGGAGATAACCGATCGTTAGCTCTGAGCGGGTTGGTACCAAATCGCTGACGACCACACGCGCTCTTGAATGGTTGCCTGCAAATCCTCTCGCGGTGCCACACCCGCCCTCAGTGCATCCCATGTAGACCAACGACAGGTTGGATTTTCAAGCGCACGCACATAGTAGAAGGCGCGATGCGCAGGGTTGAAGTCTGGGTCGACCCATCTCGCCTTGAGTTCCCCAGCACCCAGATTTGGGCTGATAGCACAGTTCCCAAGGTCCACGGTAGCGCCATTGTCTGGGCAGCGGTGAGTGTCTGGGTCAACGCTACCGCCATCCGCACAAGCGACGTCGTAAACCTTTTCAAAGCTCTCACCGTTGACGCTCCAGCCCTTGATAATTTGTAGCCGTTGCAGCGCTGCAGAATCAGGGTCGCGCGCGGCCCAAGCGAGCAGAATTGGGGTTTCGCCATCGCGCGCTTGAATCTCAGACCCCATGGTGACCCCGGTACGATAGGCAGCACTCAGCTGTTCGGCCCCGGCTAAGGCATTGTCGGCAAAGTCATAGCCAGCGAAAAGGCGCACCTTCATTCGCGGTCCGGATGTGGCAAAGGTCTCCTTACGGCGAAACGCATTGTAGATCGCCGCCCGAGTATTCTCTTCGGCCCAAACACCAGTCAAACCGGATGCGCCCCAGGTTTCATAGGCGCCAGTAGCGTACTTTTTGCCGCCAATGTCTTGCACCGCGACACGACCTGCTGCGGTGACGATTTCTGCGTCGCCGGAACTCAGCGGCTCTGATCCGCGCAGCCCTCCGTTGCTGTCGAGCAAGCCTACTTTTGAAAAATAGTTGTCCTCGTCTAAGGACGCAGCGCCTGTGTGGGTATCTGAGGCACCAACAAAGCCAAACTGGTAGGCGTTTGTCATACCGCTGTCCTGCAGCGTCAAACCGCGACGCAGCGCGTCCCGTGCATAGGAACCCTGAGGTTCGCTGTACAGCGTAGTGGCAATTCGAAAGGGCATGATCTCGAAGTTGGCCCACTCGTCATCGGGCGAGAGCACGGGGTGAGTTTCTGAGGTGCCCTTAACTTGAGTCAGTTCCACCAAGGGTTCGTTGCGTATGCGCTGCTGGGCATAGGTTTCATCCAGTGCCCGCCCGGCCCAATCCACCATCATGAACATGGCGCCGTTAGAGCCATTGGAGTTATGTGGAATGGCCAAGGCCTCAATGCCTTGAGCGCGAATACTGTCCATCCAGTCCCACAGGCCCTCGGGGTTTTGACTGTGGAAACGCGAAAAAGGTACGACAGGAAGCTTATCGGTGTCGCGAAAGATAACGTTACGGTGCAGGTTACCGCGCTGGTCGGTAGATGACGTGTACTCGTAGGCTGCAAACGTAGTGAATTTGCCGGGCTGGTAATGTGCATTGGCGGCCGCCACCGAATCCGCCCAGGCGTTCTTGGCGATGTCAGTGAGCATGGCTTGGTCGGTTTCGCCGCGGGCAATCCGCGCCAAGGTCTCGGGTAAAAAGCCGGTAAAGGTCTGGACGCGCTGCTGCAGGCTGCTGATGGTTTGGTTTTCGGGCTCGTTCAGTCCATGCAGATCCTGCACATGGGGCTCTTGAGAAAAACGCGTGGTCGTATCGGCGGCGGCTTTTACCGCACCCAAAAACATGGCGTGGTCTGTGACGGCGTAGAAGTCGAGTGGTTGGCGCAGCTGTACATCGAAGCCAGCAGGGTGTGCTATGGCCTCGCCCTTGGCGTAGCGGTATGCATCGTAGGGTGTGGCGACGGTACCGAAGGCATAGGCGTCGAAAGAATAATCGGTGTGCACATGCAGGTCACCGAAGTAAGCGTTGCGCAGAGCATTCTTGTTAGGCTCGCCAATGAACGTTTCGGCGGGCATATCCAGCGTGACGCGGCCAAAACGTGGTGTGGTATCACTGGTTGCTGCGTTGCTGCCGTCGTCTGACGGATTACAGGCGACAAGCACGGCGCATGTCGTTAATCCGAAGCTAAGTTTTCCAAAATTCATCAGAAACCTCCCCGTTTCCTCACTAAAGCCATCTCTTGATTTACCCACACTGTTCGCGCAGGAATGCGATCGCGTACGCTCAAGGATAACTGAAATTATCCGTTAGAGGGGAGTGAAGAAGTATCTGCTGAAATAGTGCTGGCCGCGATCTTGATTCTCTTGTTGCAGATCAAGCCACATTACTCAGTTAATGCCACGACGCGTTTGCTCTAGGTTAGCTGTGCGGTTCCGCAGTCTTCGTCTCGGCATGAATTCTCAGCAAACCTTCTTGCGTGGTTGAGGCAACTAACTCTCCGGCCTGATTGTAAATCAGGCCGCGGTTGAAGCCTCGAGCACCGCTGGCGCTTGGGCTGTCTTGGTCGTAAAGCAGCCACTCGTCGGCTCTGAAAGGGCGGTGAAACCACATAGCATGGTCGAGACTGGCTACCTGCACATTGTCCTGCATAAAGCTCACCCCATGAGGTCGGGCTGAGGTATCCAGTAGCGACCAATCCGACAGGTATGCCAGCACGCACTGGTGAATTCTCGGATCGTCGGGCAATCGATCGCCGCAGCGCATCCAACAACGCTGATTCGCCTCGGCTGGTGTTGGCTTGAACAGATCAACAGGGTCAATCGGTCGTAGCTGAATGGCTAAGCCGCTGGAGACGCTGTCTCGAAACTCTTCGGGCCAAGACTTGGCCTGCTCCTGGCGAATTTCATCTTCCGTGGGTACTGACTCCGGAGCGGGGACATCAGGCATATCGAACTGATGGCTAAGACCGTCTTCGGCCACCTGAAAAGAAATCGACATGGTAAAGATGGCTTGGCCGCGCTGTACGGCGACCACGCGTCTGGTGGTAAAACTTTTACCGTCTCGGATTCGATCCACTTTGTACAAAATCGGGATGCTGGTGTCGCCTGCGCGTAAAAAGTAGCCGTGCAGGCTATGGGCGCTTCTGTTCTCGGAGACTGTTCGCGAGGCAGCTACCAGCGCCTGACCGATGACCTGCCCACCGTAGACGCGTTGCCAGCCCTCGTTGGGGCTGGTGGCCAGGTAGTGATTCAGTTCGATTTCTTCGAGATCGAGGGTCTCGATGATTTGACTGATCGGTTGCATCGTCAATCCCAAATCCTCATAAGACCCTCACAAGACCATTAGTACTTGTAAGACTCCACCTTGTACGGGCCTTGTTCCGCCACCCCAATGTAGTCTGCTTGGTGCTTCGTTAGACGGGTCATGGTGCCACCGAATCCTTCCACCATGAGTTCGGCTACTTCCTCGTCGAGTTTCTTCGGCAGTACTTCAACACTGATTGGCTGACGCTGATTTTCGTCTTGATTAGCCCAAGCCTGTTCAAACAGATACATCTGCGCGAGTACTTGATTGGCAAAGGAGCCGTCCATGATACGCGATGGGTGCCCCATGGCGTTGCCAAGATTCACCAGCCGGCCTTCGGACAGCAAAATCAAATAGTCACCGTCGTTGTCTGAGCGGTGCACCATATGCACCTGTTCCTTTACTTCATCCCAGCGCCAGTGCTCGCGCATAAAGGCGGTGTCTATCTCATTATCGAAGTGGCCGATGTTGCAGACCAAGGCGCCTTTTTTCAAAGTGCTAAGAATGGCAGAGTCGCAGACGTTAGCGTTGCCGGTGCATGTGACGAGCAGGTCTGTGTCCTGCAACAAGCGCATGTCGATGTCTTCGATCTTGCCTGTATTGATACCGCCTTGGTATGGCGAGACGACCTCATAGCCGTCCATGCACGCCTGCATGGCACAGATGGGATCCACTTCCGTGACCCGCACGATCATGCCTTCTTGGCGCAAACTCTGCGCAGAGCCCTTACCCACATCGCCATAGCCCACAACCAAGGCGCGTTTGCCTGCCATCAGCATATCCGTGGCACGCTTCACAGCATCGTTGAGGCTGTGTCGGCAGCCATACTTATTGTCGTTCTTAGACTTGGTGACAGAATCATTAACGTTGATCGCTGGTATTTTTAGCTGGCCGTCTCGCATCATTTCATACAGGCGATGCACGCCGGTGGTGGTCTCTTCGCTGATGCCATGGATGCTGTGGAGCATCTGTGGGTATTTTTCGTGAATAATCAGCGTCAGGTCGCCGCCATCGTCCAGCAGCATGTTCGCATCCCACGGTTCGCCGTTAGAAAGGATGGTTTGTTCAATACACCACTCGTACTCTTCTTCGGTTTCTCCTTTCCAAGCAAAAACCGGCACACCGCTAGCTGCCATGGCTGCTGCCGCATGATCTTGGGTGGAGAAGATGTTGCAAGATGACCATCGCACTTCGGCGCCCAATTCAACCAGCGTTTCAATGAGTACGGCTGTTTGGATCGTCATGTGGATGCAGCCGATAATTTTTGCGCCTGCCAAGGGTTGCTCCTTGGCATAGCGGCGACGCAGCGCCATAAGTGCGGGCATTTCTGCCTCTGCCAGCGTAATTTCCTTGCGGCCAAAATCCGCAAGTGCAATGTCGGCTACCTTGTAATCACCCATTGAGTGCTCCTTTTGAAACTTGGATTTGAGCGTCCCAACGGGATGTCGCTCAACAGCATTTGAGCTGCTTTTGAAATGAGCGCGCATACTACCAGCGTGATGGTGTCGGAAGAAAGTTGTTCTCTTTGGATGTCTTAGCTGTGCATTCATTTGCCTGATGCAGGTCCGATGCGTAAGGTCTGGGCGTTGCGCCGATAACGCCAGTTTCTATTTGGTTACCCATGAATACACTCGCCAATCCAGTCAGCAAGCTCCCCGATGTCGGCACGACGATTTTCACCGTGATGAGTGCGCTGGCCAGCGAGCAGGGCGCACTGAATCTGTCTCAAGGCTTTCCAGATTTCGATGGTCCCGAGGCCCTGTTGCAGGCTGTAAATGCGCATATGCGCAGCGGGCAGAATCAGTACCCACCCATGGCAGGAGTTGCGGCGCTGCGCGAGGCCACCGCGGCGAAAGTAACTGAACTGTATGGGCTAGCCTGTGACGCTGATACCGAAATCACGGTGACAGCGGGCGCCACCGAGGCACTATTTTGCGCCATCGCTGCAGTTGTGCATGCTGGTGATGAGGTCATCGTGCTCGATCCCGCCTACGACAGCTATGACCCGGTGATTCGTTTGCAGGGGGCGGTACCCGTGCATGTGCCGTTATCGGCGCCTACGTACCGCATTGATTGGGATCGTATTGAAGCCGCGATCACGGCCAATACGCGACTGCTGATTTTGAACAGCCCACATAACCCCACCGGTATGGTGATGGACGAAAATGACATTGCCGCCCTGTCAGCGCTTTGCGCCAAGTACGACATCTATCTGATTGGCGATGAGGTTTATGAGCATATGGTGTTCGATCGGGCGAGACATCTGAGCCTGTGTGGATATGCAGAGCTCTATGCCCGCAGCTTCGTTATTTCGTCCTTCGGCAAGACCTACCATGTGACAGGGTGGAAGGTTGGCTACTGCGTCGCGCCGCCAGCGCTCACCACAGAGTTTCGGCGCGTGCATCAGTACGTAACCTTTACCGTTAACACGCCGGTACAATTGGGAATTGCTGATTTTTTGCGGCAACACCCTGAGCATCACCAGCAACTTCCGGCCTTTTATCAGGCGAAGCGCGATCTGTTTTGTGAGCTGTTGCAGGGTTCAAGATTTACCGTCGTGCCAAGCCAAGGCACCTACTTTCAGTTGCTGGGCTATGACGCGATCTCCGCAGAGAGCGATGCGTCCTTAGCCCGCCGATGGACCTGCGAACAGGGTATCGCCTCCATACCGATTAGCGTTTTTTATCAAAACCCTGAGGCCTGTCGTCATCGCGCACTGCGATTTTGTTTTGCCAAGGACGATGACACCTTGGCTAAGGCAGCAGATATCCTGTGTCGCCTATAACGTTTGCGTTAGTGCAGTCGACCACGCGTTGGCACGACCCGGCGGGCAATCGAGAAGATTTCGCCGCTAAGTTGGGTGATCTAAGCCAGCCCTGCGATGTTGTGGTGTTGCCGGAGATGTTCAGTACCGGATTCACCATGGACTCAACATTGCTGGCGGAGCCTATGGATGGCGACACGGTAGGCTGGATGAAAGCGCAGTCCCGAGCACTTGGGTCGGTAGTCTGCGGCAGCCTCATTATTGAGGACGGTGGCTATTTTAATCGCTTTATCTGGGCAACGCCTGACGGCGAGATTCAGCATTATGACAAGCGCCATTTGTTTCGTATGGCTGATGAGCATCAGTTTTTCGATGCGGGCAGTGAACGCGTCACTGTTTCTTATAAGGATTGGCGTATTTGTTTGAGTGTTTGTTATGACCTGCGCTTCCCTGTGTGGCTGCGCAATCAAGGTGACTACGATTTGCTGCTCTGCGTGGCGAATTGGCCAGCGGCAAGGGCGCTGGCATGGCAAACGTTGCTACGCGCTCGTGCAATTGAAAATCAGAGTTACTGCGTGGGTGTGAACATTGTTGGAAACGACGGCAACGGTCTGTCCTATGCTGGCGATAGTGGAGTCTATGCGCCCGATGGCGAAGTGTTGGTGGCTGCGGATCAAGCTGAGGGTGTGACCTTCGCGACATTGGAACCTTCGGTATTGACGTCACTGCGACAAGCCTTTCCTGTGGGCCTAGATGCCGATAGGTTTGCACTGGAACAGCGATAAGCGCCATCTGCGCAAGCACAAATCAGGAGTCACAAGTGAAGCAGGTAGGAACGATGGGCAAGCACGTGGGAGTATGGGTTCTGGCACTGGCTTTAGGTGCCTGTTCTGGTGAGTCCGCTGAAATGGCAGCCAACGCGCACCCAGGCCAGTCGACCTACAACGAAGCCTGCATTTCTTGCCACAACCCAGGCATCAGCGGCGCGCCCAGACTCGGCGACACCGACGCTTGGCAAGCACGAATTGCCAAGGGACGGCAGACCTTGGTGAATTCGACGATTAACGGCTTGAACTCCATGCCGGCAAAGGGCATGTGCTGGCAGTGCAGTGACGAGGACTTGGGTCACGCAGTGGATTACATACTCGAGCAGTCTGGCGTGGGCGCCGGGCAGTGAATCTGCGTGATCTGCGCTACTTGGTCGCAGTGGCCGAACATCGACATTTTGGTCGTGCGGCGGAAGCCTGTTTCGTCAGCCAACCAACGCTCTCAACGCAGCTAAAAAAGCTCGAGGAAACCCTAGGCGTGGTGCTGTTTGAACGCAGCAATCGCCGGGTCATGCTCACCCCAGAGGGCGAGCAAATCGTGCAGCAAACCCAGCGCATATTGGTCGAAGTGAATTCGCTCACGGCGTTATCAGAACAGTTGCGTGACCCCATGGGGGGGGATCTCAGGGTTGGCATCATTCCCACCATGGCGCCTTATTTGCTGCCGAAAGTTCTGGTGCCACTGCAGCAGGCCTTCCCTAACCTGCGTATTCAGTTAACAGAGGGTCAGACCGCCAATATCTCGCGCATGCTCAAACACGGGGACCTAGATGCCACCCTGCTGGCGCTGCCACTGGGCGAGGAGAATGTTGAGGAGATCGCGCTCTATGACGAGCCCTTCGTGCTGGCTGTGCCGGCGCATCACCCAAAGGCTGAGCTAGCCCGTGTAACCTCTGATGACTTAGAGGGTGAAGAAGTCCTGCTGCTTGAAGATGGTCACTGTTTTCGTGACCAGGCCTTAGAGGTCTGTCAGACCCACCGCGGTATCGAAAGCAAAAGCTACAGTGCGACCAGTTTAGAAACCCTGCGCCAGCTTGTTGCGGCAGGGGTCGGCGTAACACTGATTCCTCAGCTCGCGGTGCCCCAGAATCTTCAGGCGGATGAGCGTATTCGCTACATACCTTTTGCGGCCAAGGGCGCTGATCAGCCGATGAGAACGTTGGGACTGTGCTGGCGTGCGACGTCAACGCGTGGTGACTTACTGCAGCAGGTTGCCACGGTGCTCAAGCAATGTATGGCAGGGCTTTGAGCCCTGCTGCGATCCAGTCCGGCCCAGATCCCGCCTAGGCCAGGTCCGCTATAAGCGCAGTCCGCTGGTCCGCGGCGACCTCATAAATGCCCGGTAGTGATCCATGGTCAATGCCCATAAACAGCGATTCACCGGATTTGAGGCTGGCAATGTCGCTGTCGCCCAGTTCGAACCGCATGAAGTGCACGGCGGCGGCTTTTTCGTCTCGGGTGCGCTCCATGTCTTCGTTGGTAATCGCGAAGATCTTCTCGCCGGACTCACCAACACGTACCCAGACGGTCTGCTCGATACCGCCCATGGTGGCGAGTGCGACTTTGCGTTCTTCAACGTCGCCGTACTCGATCATGAAGGTGGCTTTCCAGTTGCTGCCATCAGGAATGAGTGGGTTATAGGACTCCAACTCCTCCTCGATTTCCGCAGCTTCGAAAATGCGCTCAACACGAAGCATTTCTTGTATTTGGTAACGCATGGTCAGGCGGTCTTCAAAGTACAGGGTCGCGTGGGGCCCAAGTGCAATGTTGCGCAGCTTCTTATGCGCGATTACTTCCGCGCGGAACGCTTGGCGGCGCGAAGCGTACTCTTCTAAGGACCAAAGGTCTGATCGAGTGAGTGTCATTTGTCTTCTCTTTCTGAGTCGTTAATCGAGCGGTGCCTAAATGCCGTAGGCCTTGCGCACCATGCTGACTGGGTGCTGTGCCTCGCCCTCATCCATGCCGTCAGCGATCAATCGCCCTGCCATCGGACAGTCAGAACCAAAGGTGTCGGCTTCGCTGTCGACGACGCGTCGCACCACAGGCCGTGCAATTTTCTTCGCCTTCTCATAGGTTTCTGCTTTCACCGCATAGGTGCCGTCGTGACCGGAGCAACGCTCGATGGCGGTGACTTCGGTGTCAGGAATCAGCTGCAAAAAGTCGCGGGTTTTCATGCCGAAGTTCTGCACCCGCTGATGGCAGGCCACGTGGTAGGCCACCTTGCCCAGCGGCTGGGGGAATTCGGTATCGATGAGTTCGTCCTTGTGCCGCAGCATGAGGTACTCAAAGGGATCGAAGAAGTGGGCCTTGACGCTGGCGATGGCATCGTCTTCAGGAAACATCAGCGGCAGTTCTTGCTTGTACATCAGCACACAGGATGGAATCGGCGCGATGATGTCGTAGCCCTCGGCGATGGCCTGCTGAAACACCGGAATGTTGGCGTCTTTCATCTTCTCGACTTTTTTCAAGTCGCCGAGCTCGAGCTTCGGCATGCCGCAGCATTTGGCGTCCTGCAAAATCTTCACCGGTACGTTGTTGTGGTTCAGCACCGCGACGAGGTCTTCCACCATTTGTGGTTCGTTATGATCGCCGTAGCAGGTCACATAGATGGCTACTTTGCCAGTGGTGCGCTCGGTAGCTGTCACCGGTTTTTCGTCACCGAGGGTGGCGGGTAGCTGTTTGGTCAACGCCTTAGGACTGAAGTGGGGTAGGGGGGCCTCATGGTGCAGGCCGAATAGCGCCTCGCCCGCCTTGCGCAGGGTCTTTGAACCTGCAGCTGCGTTAGCAAGCTGGGCAATACCCGGTGTTGAGATCGTGTCGAATATGGGATCGGTGGAGGTAATGATCCGATCTCGCCACTTGGTGTCCTTTTTCTGAAATTTTTGTGCCTTGGCGCGCAACATAAGATGCGGGAAATCCAGCGCCCACTCGTGGGGTGGTAGATAGGGACACTTGGTTTCTGCGCACAGGTCGCAGAGAAAGCACTGGTCGACTACTTTGCCGTAGTCGGCCTTGTCGACGCCGTCCACCTCGAAGGTGTCAGACTCGTCAATCAGATCGAACAGCGTCGGGAAGGAGTCGCACAGACTGACGCAGCGGCGGCAGCCATGACAGACATCAAAGACCCGTTCCATTTCCGCGTGCAGGGATGCCTCGTCGTAGAACTCAGGATTTTTCCAATCCAGAGCATCGCGCTTCGGCGCCTGTAAATTACCCTCTTTGGTGCTCATTGAAGACCTCTATAGAAATGATTAACGGTGGCTATCTTTGATTTGCCAACAAAAAAGGGGCTTGATCAAGCCCCCTTAATTTTCGCGTGTGTCGCGCGAAGTGGTTGGGGTTAGCCCATCGCGTCCAGAGCTTTCTGGAAACGATTCGCGTGAGAGCGCTCGGCTTTCGCTAGCGTCTCAAACCAATCCGCGATTTCGTCAAAACCTTCATCGCGAGCGGTCTTGGCCATACCCGGGTACATATCGGTGTACTCGTGCGTTTCGCCAGCAACAGATGCGCGCAAGTTATCCGCCGTGTTGCCCATGGGTAGGCCGGTGGCAGGATCGCCGACGGCTTCCATGTACTCTAAGTGACCATGCGCGTGGCCGGTTTCGCCTTCAGCGGTAGAGCGGAATACTGCCGCTACGTCGTTCTCGCCTTCTACGTCAGCCTTTGCTGCGAAGTACAGGTAACGACGGTTCGCTTGAGATTCGC
>ERZ802821.997-NODE-997-length-15445-cov-12.9537_pt1 | contig 15445 bp, 16 predicted proteins | sample MGYA00345648_ERZ802821 | MGnify/ENA primary metagenome ERZ802821 (study PRJEB30503, sample SAMEA104212357) | marine metagenome | biome: Westerlies Biome; feature: [SRF] surface water layer (ENVO:00010504) within the epipelagic zone...; material: water... | reverse complement strand
GATGGCACCTGCATGGGAAGATCACTTGGCTGGATTAATGAATAGAGGTGAAGTGAGAAAAGGTATTGCATATTATATACCTGAAATGGGTATGTATGGAGGTGGAAATGGAATAGTAATTCCAAAAAATGCTCCTAATCCAAATGCTGCATTATTATTTGCTAACTGGTTATTATCTGCAGAAACACAAACTGCTTTTAACACTGAGTTTGGAACAGCGCCGATGCATAAGTTAGCTGATGACTCAAATGCACTAGTTCCTAATAGTCAACGTGCTTTTAGAACTAATTGGGCTGCGCAACCTTTTAGAGGTGAAGTAGAAGAAATGTTTGTTGAAAACGTTATCTTAGAGAGATAATTTTTGAATTAACAAAATCTAGGCTATGCCTATAGCCTAGATTTATATAAACTTATAACAGTTAAGAAATTACTTTCGATCAGTATTAAAGAAAATCTATTCTTTTTAATTAAATTGTAACAAATTTGTATTATTTTTTTTTTCCAGAACGATTTGACTCTATTGCGGTTCACAAGCAGCTAAAATGAGATACGTATAAAGTTATCCCCCCCCCATACTTAATATTGGGGTGGGTAATTTTCAAAGGAAAAGCGAAATTAAAAACTAAATTAAAGTGTCTAAAATACAAAGAAAAGATTGGATTTCTATTTTGTCAAAAACAGAAACAATAGATTTAAAAAATTGTATTGAAAATATAAATTATACTAAAGATTATAAAATAATTTACGGACCAAATGTTGGCTCCATCATGATAAGGGGAAGATTAGGAGGTAATGGAGATCCTTATAATCTAGGCGAAGCAACATTAACTAAATGTGTCATAAAATTAGAAGAAGGAACAACTGGTTATTCGTATCATCTAGGTAGAGATAAAATTAGAGCTGAATATGCTGCAGTTTTAGATGCTTTAATGCAAGATAACAATTATTATTCTAAACTTCAAAGTATGATTTTAGATTTAAAAGATAAAATCAATAAAAAAGAAAATCATATTATTAATGAAAGTAACTCATCAAAAGTTGATTTCTTTACACTAGTAAGAGGTGATGGATAATGGAATATATTGGATATCAAGATCAAACACATTCATCACAAAATATGTTTAGAACAATGTTAAAAGCAACCTCTTTTCCTGGATCCATATTCACAGTTCCAGAAAATCTTGAAACAGATAATGTTCTTTATTCCTCAACAGCAAATATTATTTTTACGTTATTTGATATTGATACTAAAATTTTTATAGATTCTCAAAAGATATCAAAAATACAAAACTTTATAACTTTCAACACAAATGCAAATTGTATAGAAAAATCTAATCATTGTGATTTTGCAATTATTCAAAATAAGGAATTTAATATTGAAAATTTTAATCTTGGCACAGATGAATATCCTGACAACTCATCCACGATAATTATTGAAGTTGAAGATCTGGTTAACGGTGAAGAATTAATAATTGAAGGTCCTGGTATTGAAAAAACAAAATCAATATCCCCAACTAATTTACCTAAAAATTTTCAATCTCAATGGCAAAATAATAATTTTATTTTTCCAAGAGGTGTCGACTTAATTCTTACATGTAAAGATGATTTTTTCTGTCTGCCACGAACATCAAAGGTATTAAAATAATGTATGTAGCAGTAAAAGGAGGGGAAAAAGCAATCAAAAGCTCATTGAAACTTTTAGAGAAAAAAAGAAAAGAAACTGGAACTAAAAGTATTGAGATAAATCAAATTAAAGAACAACTAAGTTTTGCAGTTGATAGAGTAATTAATGAAGGTTCATTATATGATAAAGATTTATCTGCTTTAGCAATAAAACAATCTCAAGGAGATCTGGTCGAGGCAATTTTTTTATTAAGAGCTTATAGAACCACTTTAGAAAGATATGCTTATTCAACTGCCATAGATACAAGCAAAATGATTATAAAAAGAAGAATATCTGCAAGTTTTAAGGATATACCGGGCGGTCAAATACTTGGCCCAACATTTGATTATTCTCACAGATTATTAGATTTTTCTCTAATGAAAGAAGATGAGATAAATTCATATCAAAAAATCAATAACCAAGAACCTAAAAATAAAGAATTTCCTAGTGTTATTGATTATCTTAATAATGAGAATTTGTTAGAGCAGGAAATTAATAATTTAAAAGATAATCCATTTGATGTTACGAGAGATCCTATGAAATTTCCTGCATCCAGAGATCAATGGATGCAAATACTAGCTAGGGGTGATGAGGGTTTTCTTCTAGGTTTATCTTATTCAGCTATCAGAGGATTTGGAAGTAAAGGAACTCATCCTTTTGTTGGAGAAATTAAATACGGTATTGTGGATATTTTTATTTCACCAGATGAATTAGGTTTTGAAATTTGTATTGGCGAAATTGAAATCTCTGAATGTCAAATGATAGATCAATTTGCAGGAAATAAAAATACCCCACCCCAATTTACTAGAGGTTATGGTTTAACATTTGGCTATAATGAAAGAAAATCCATGGCTATTTCTATTGTGGATAGAGCATTAAAAAGTGAAGGGTACGGTGAAGAAATCAAATTCCCAATTCAAGATCAAGAATTTGTTCTCTATCATGCTGACAATGTTGAAGCACAAGGTTTTGTAACACATCTAAAACTTCCTCATTATGTAGACTTTCAAGGAGAACTAAATCTCATTCGAAAACTTAGAAATGAAATTCTGCAGGGAAAAAAATTATGAAAACTGGTTTTAATTTTGCGTATTTAGATGAAGCAACTAAAAGAATGATAAGGAGAAAAATTCTAAAAGCTGTTTGTATTCCAGGCTATCAATGTCCATTTGGAGGAAGAGAAATGCCATTAGCTTATGGATGGGGAACAGGAGGTATTCAGGTTACAGCTTCTATAATTGGTAAGCAAGATATTCTAAAAGTCATTGATCAGGGGGCTGATGATACTACCAATGCTGTTTCTATTAAAAATTTTTTTAAACGTGTATGTAATATCATGACTACAGATAAAACTGCAGAAGCATCCTTGATACAAACTAGACATCGAATTCCTGAAACAACATTAAATAAAGATCAAATCATTGTTTACCAAGTTCCTCAACCAGAACCTCTAAGGAAATTAGAGCCTAAAGAAAAAGAAACTAGAAAACTTCATGCGTATAAAGAATATGCTTTAATGCATGTAAAATTATACGAAGAAATTTCTCAATTTGGCTCAGTAATAAAAACCTGGGCTTATCCAGTAGAAACAAATAACAGATATATTACTGATCCAACACCAATACCTAAATTTGATAATCCCAAAATGAATAATATGGAAGCGTTGCAATTATTTGGCGCAGGAAGAGAAAAAAGAATTTACGCAATTCCACCTTACACTAAAGTTAAAAGTCTTGATTTTGATGATCATCCCTTTGAAATACAAACATGGGATGAATGTTGTTCAATATGTGGTTCAACGAAGAGTTACTTAGATGAAATAATTATTAATAATGAAGGTGAGAAAAATTTTATATGTTCGGATACAGATTTTTGTAAAAGCAATCTTGAGAAAAATAAATGAATATTAAAAAAATAATGCATGTGGAAAACCTTACTCATTTTTATGGAAATCAAATTGGTTGCAAAAATATAAATTTTGATTTGTATAAAGGTGAAATTTTAGGCATTGTTGGTGAATCTGGTTCAGGGAAAAGTACGCTGTTGAAGTGCTTGTCAGGAGAAATTTCTCCATCTGCAGGAAAAATTAACATATCGCTAGATCAAGGCGGTGTAAAAGACTTTCTTTCTCTACCTGAACAAGAAAAAAGACACTTGATGAGATCCATGTGGGGGATAGTTCATCAAAATCCAAGAGATGGTTTAAATTTAAGAATTAGTGCTGGAGGTAACATTGCAGAGAGACTTCTCAATGTATCTGAAAAAAACTATTCATTTTTAAGAAATACTGGAAAATATTGGATGAAAAAAACTGAGATGGACCCAGATAGAATTGATGAATTTCCTTTAAGTTTTTCAGGCGGAATGCAGCAAAGACTTCAAATATCAAAAATATTATCATCAAACCCGCAGATAGTTTTTATGGATGAGCCAACAGGGGGGTTGGATGTATCTGTACAAGCTAAAATACTAGATACTATTAAGAGTATTGTAAGAGATATTAATGTTACTATGATTATAGTAACTCACGATTTAGCAGTTGTGCGATTTTTAACTGATAAATTATTGGTTATGAAAGACGGCATAATTGTAGAATCAGGATTAACGGATAGAGTTTTGGATGATCCTCAACATTCCTACACACAACTTTTAACTTCATCTATTTTACAAGTTTAATAATGAAAATTATCGAATTAAAAAATGTTAATAAAAAATTTATTCTGCATAACCAGAAGGGCACCGTATTAAAAGTTTTAAAAAATATTAATTTAGAAATAAAGACAGGAGAATGTATTGCACTAGTTGGAAAATCTGGAATTGGTAAATCTACATTTTTAAAAATGTTATATGGAAATTATTTACCATCTTCGGGTGAAATTAATATTTATAATAATAATAAAATCAATATTGCTAATGCATTAGAACATCAAATAATAAATCTTCGAAGATATTTTATTGGTTATGTAAGCCAGTTTTTAAGAGTTTTACCTAGAGTTCCGATAATTGAAATAGTATCTGATACTCTAAAACAACAATCTTTATTTGATGAACACTCATTAATAAAAATAAAAAAACTTTTATCTGAATTAAATATACAAGAATCTATGTGGAATTTATCACCATTAACTTTTTCTGGAGGTGAACAACAACGAGTAAATTTAGCTAAAACATTAATTGGAAATTATTCTATTCTTTTATTAGATGAGCCAACAGCATCTCTCGATGATATTAATAAATCCATCGTCATTGATATGATTAAATCAAAACTTAAAAAAGATGTAACAATAATAGTTATAGTTCATGATAAAAAAATTAGAAATGAAATATGTACAAGAGAAATTAACTTAGAAAAATACATTCCAAATGATAATTAAAAATGCAAACATAGTTACTTTAAATGATACCTTTATTGGTTCAATTAATTTTAATGAAACAATTTTAAACATTGATAAGGGTAATTTAAATAACTCTAATGCAATTGATTTTGAAGGTGATTATTTATTACCAGGATTGATAGAGCTTCATACAGATAACTTAGAAAAACATTTTATTCCTAGACCAAATGCAATTTGGCCCAATAAAATTGCAGCGGCAATAGCTAATGATAATGAAATTGTTTCTTCTGGTATTACAACAGTTTTTGATGCAATATTAGTTGGAAACTATACAAAAATTAGAACTAGTATTTTGGATGATATAATAACTTCGATTACTAGAGGTAAGGATTTAGGTTTATTCAAAGCTGATCACCATCTTCACTATAGATGTGAATTATCTGATCCTGAGCTCTTAGAAACATTAGAAAAATATTCTGATAACAAATATATAACATTAGCTTCTTTAATGGATCATACTCCTGGACAGAGACAATGGAGAAATAAAGAAAAAATGCTAGAATTTTACGGCAAAGGAAGTAATTTTACATCTCATGGTGCATATGATTTTGATGAAAGAATGTTAAGACTAGAGGAAACGGCAAAAGAAGCAGAAAAAAAGAATAGACCAAAAGTATCGACAATATGGAGAGAGAAAAAAATTATTATGGCCTCTCACGATGATACGACAGAAGAACATGTAAATGAAGCAAGCAAAAATGGAATTTATATTAGTGAATTTCCAACTACCTTAGAAGCTGTTAAACAAGCAAAAAAACTCAAAATGAAAACAGTTTTAGGTGCTCCAAATTTTATAAGAAATAAATCACACTCGGATAATGTTTCGGTAAATGATTTAGTGGATAACAACTTTGATTTAGTTGATATTTTTTCATCTGATTATGTTCCTTTGAGTCTAATACAATCTGTATTTAAATTATTACACAAAGGTGTGAATTTAAGTGAATCTACTAAATTAGTTTCTTATAATCCAGCAAATTCCGTTGGTTTAGATGACAGGGGTCACATTGAAATTAATAAAAGATCGGATTTTCTTAGAGTTGCCTTTGTAGAAAATACACCGTTAATCAAAGAAGTTTATATTAAAGGCAAAAGAGTAAACTAATCGTAAAATAACATTAACCATTTTGTAATAAAATTAATTTAAGAATTATTTTTATGCAAATAATAAGTCTTTCGAAGCATTTTGGTGACAACAAAGCTGTAAATAATATTTCCTTAAATATCGATAAACCTCAAATGATAGGTGTTATTGGAAGATCTGGGGCTGGTAAATCTACAATGTTAAGAATCATTAATAGATTAACGGATGCAACTAGTGGAAAAATTATAGTTAAAGATGAAAATATTTTAGATTTTAAAAAAAATAAAAAAAGAGCATGGCAAAAAAATTGTGCAATGATTTTTCAGCAATTTAATCTTATTCCAAGACTCGATGTTTTGACAAATGTAATTCTAGGCACGTTAAATGAACAAAGTTTTTTTAAAAGTTCTTTAAAACTTTTTAATAAAGAAGAGAGAATAGAGGCTCTTATTAATCTTGATAAATTAGGAATGGCAGAAACTGCTTTACAAAGAGCGGAAACTCTTTCAGGCGGTCAACAACAAAGAGTAGCTATTTGCAGAGCCTTAATGCAAAACCCTTCCTTGATACTGGCTGATGAGCCCATAGCATCATTAGATCCGTATAATGCAAGATTAGTAATGGAGTCATTGCAAAAAATACATAAAGAAAAGAATATTACGATTATATGTAATTTACATACATTAGATACAGCAAAAAAATATTGCGATAGAATAATTGGTATGAAAACAGGAAACATAGTTTTCGATGACCAACCTGAATTACTTAAAGATGAAACTGCAAGAGATATTTACGGTGCCGAAGCTGAAGAAGCTTTTGAAGCCGCTATTACATCTACGTCTTTGGGTGATAATCAAGAAAGGCTAATCGGTAAAAAAAAAGGGGGAAGGTCTTGATTGATAAATTAAACTTAAATTTTACTAATATTTATAAGGAGAACGTATGATTAAAAAATTTATATTTACAGTCTTGCTTGGGCTATTTATATCTTCAAATTCTTTTGCTGGAGGTCATGAAATGCCGAAGTTTGACCTAAGTAAATTTAGACCAGACTTTAGAATTGGAATACTTGGAGGTGAAAATGCCTCTGATCAAATTAGATTACAACAATGCTTTGCAGATTATGCAACCGAATCTTTAAATGTACCTGCAAAAATTTTTACATTCAAAGATTACGCTGGTACCATGCAATCAATAATTGGTAGAAACTTAGATATGGCTGGATTTGGAGCTTCTTCTTACGCTGGTGTATATATTGAAGATCCTACTGCAATCGTACCAATATCAACTTGGATGAATCCTGCCGGAGCTACTGGTTATTATTCTGTCTTAGTAGCTAGAAAAGATTCTGGATTAAAATCTCTAGAAGATATGGCTGGAAAGAAATTAGGTTATGCCGATCCGAATTCAACATCTGGCTTTCTAATCCCATCTACTGAACTTGCAAGTATGGGTATTAATGAAGATTTCTTTGAATCAGTTAACTTTATGGGTGGACATGAGCCAGGAGTCTTAGGTGTTTTAAATGGCGATGTTGATGCATCTTTTACTTGGGTATCTGGTGTAGGTAAATGGGAAGAAGGTTATTCAAATGGAAATTTAAGAAGAATGGTTGATAAAGGTATTCTTAATATGGATGATCTAGTTCAATTATGGTCTTCTTCACTTATACCTGAGGGCCCTCAATCATTAAGCACTGATCTGCCAATTGCTATGATTGAACATATGAGAAATTTATTAGAATGGATTCATGCAAATGATAAAGAATGTTCTAAAAATATAGCTTACGGTGAAATTAAGCAATATGTTGACGTTGATCATTCATTCTACGAAGGTATCGTTGCTGCAAGATTAGCTAAAATTGGAGGTTAATCTTCTAAAGTGTCAAAGCGAGTGTAAGCTCGCTTTGATTCCCTTTTATTTTATATTATGAATAATAAAGAGCTACCTAATCACTTAAAATATCTTGAAGTTAATCTTAACAAGATGGCTAGAACGAGAATGCTTTATTCTATAGTCTCCATAGCAGCTATCATTTTAATTTTAGCAACGGGAACATATGTTGCAGAAGAATCTAATGCTGGAAGTTTTGTAAGAGGAATAGATAATTTTTTTGATTATCCCATTGCTTTATTTACTAAAACTTTTGATGCTGGTTTTAGTTGGTTTGGATATGTCTTAGATTACGTTCCTGATCTTCTTTATACTTTTAATATGGCTTTATTTTCTACAATTATTGGTGCAATATTAGCTTTAATTCTTAGTGTATTTGCAAGTGGAAATTTAATTAAAAATAAAACTATTGTTTGGACTGCAAGAAGGATTATGGATATTTGTCGTGCTTTTCCTGAATTGGTGCTTGCCATAACTTTACTTTATCTACTAGGCCGATCTCCGATACCAGCAGTTATAGCAATAATTATTCATACAGCGGGTGCTTTGGGAAAGTTATTTTCTGAAGCTATTGAAAATGCAGATAACAAACAGATTGAAGGATTAGAGTCTGTTGGGTCATCCTGGTTGTCTAGAATAAGATTTGGTGTTTTGCCACAAGTAATGCCTATTTTATTAAGTTATGGTTTATTAAGAGCAGAAATAAATGTTCGAGCATCAACAATACTCGGGTTTGTTGGAGCCGGAGGAATTGGTGAACAGCTTAACACTTTAATTCAATGGAATTTTGGAGCCAAAATCACTGCTGTAATGTTTTTACTAATTTTGACTATTACGTTACTTGATTATTTTTCAACGTTTACCCGACAGAAATTAATTGGTGGAAGCTTTATTATTCCGAAAGATAAATAATGGAAATGGTTAGTAAAGAATTTTTAGAAAAACATAGTGATGTCATAAATATTAAATTTTCTAAATACTTAAGAAGCTTTTTTTATTTATTCTTAATTATTTCTTACTCTATTTTTGCATTTTACTCTCTTGGTTTTAACAAACTAACAGATCAATTTAAGCCTGATTTTGCAGCTAAATTGATTCAAGATTCATACTCCTACAAAGATCATGTCAATACAAAATGGAGTGATACAAGCGATGTTACTATAAGCTATGAAGGAGGGGCGTTTACCAAATATGACCCTAAGGATTTTCCAGAATGGTTTCTTTCAGATACTAATAAACAATCAGTAATATTTAATAATCAAGGAATAATCGATATTTTTAAAGACAGAATTGAAATGAAAGGATTTGGCAATGAGGAAGAAAAAAATCTCCTGCTGACTTTTAAACTTTTAAATGGAAAACCTACAGTTGAAGGGTATACATTTGATGATCCAAAATTACCTAAATGGATTAGGGTTACTGAAAACAAAGTTGAGGTTAGGCCTAGTTTATTTGAAAGATTGCAAGTTTATTCGGAAAAAATTGAAATACATAGATTCCAATTTGGTTGGAAATATTTCTTTTTTGATTTTGCAAGCCCTTTTAATAAGTATTCATCAGCAGAATTATTTTCATTATTTTTTTCCTCGAATAGATTAAATCCTGAAATATCAAATGCCCGCTTTATGTTTAATGAATTTCTATCTAATGAGCAGTGGTTCCATGGATTGGTTTTTTCTTCATTAAGGGACACCATTTTTATGGCTGTGATAGGAACTTTATTTGCTACTATATTTGGTCTTCTCTTAGCGTTTTTAGCAGCAATAAACATAACTCCTTTTAATTTCGTTAGGTTTTTTATAAGAAGATTTTTTGACTCCTTAAGAGGAATTGATTTTTTAATTTGGAGTTTGATTTTTTTAAGAGCTTTTGGACCTGGTCTTTATACGGGTATTCTAGCAATTGCATTTACAGATACAGGTACCTTAGGAAAAATAATGTCTGAAGCAATTGAAAATATTGAAAAAAATCAAAATGAAGGAGTTGAGTCAACAGGCGCAACAAGAAATCAACAACACAGGTTTGGAATAATACCCCAAATTCTTCCAGTTTTTGTTTCTCAATCACTTTACTATTTTGAGTCCAACACAAGAAGTGCTGTCATTTTAGGTGCAATGGGTGCGGGAGGTATTGGTTTGTTATTTCTTGACTCGATAATGACAGGTGCTAATTTTGAAAACGTTGCTTATATGTCAATTTTAATTTTAATTGTTGTTTTTTTGATGGATACATTTTCACAATGGTTGAGAAGGAAATTAATTGGTAACGTATTTGTTGCTATAGTGAAATAAAATTTTTTTTTAAGAGATAATTAAAAATTTACCAGAACTTCCACCAAGGTTTTTTATCCTGTTTATTTTCATCTTTTTTTGAATCTTGTAGTTCAGATCCGGTAAAAAAACTATCACTGTCCTTTAGATACTCTTCGCCGGCAGCTTCTGCTTTGGTGAAGCCTTCAGTGAGTTTATTTTTTGCAAAAAAAGTTTTACCTTCATTACATAGGTTGACGCCTTCATTTCTGATATCATTTATTTCCTTTTTCTTTTCTTCAGCTATTCTTCCCAGAGCATTTTCTAATCTTGCATTAAGATTTAAAATTTCAGGATCATTACAATTATAAAAGTATTCTTTAAAATACGCTTCTGGATCTTCTATTTTACCTGCACCACTTTCAATTGGGATATAGACTTTATGATTATCAGCTTGAACGTAAAGAGATATTGCTAATAAACTTATAAAAACTGACTTATTCATATTAGAAAGTTATACTTTTTTGATGAATTTTTTATTAAAATTTTATTTTCTGTGAAATTTTATATGTTTTTTATGAATAGCATTCGTTGGTTCGAAAATTATTAATAAAGCAAACATCATAGTCATGATTATTTTAATTATAAGCATCGATGTAAACATCAAATATCCACTATAAAAATATAAAAATGAACCAAGACTTGGGCCAATAGCCATTGCTATATTGCTTGTAGATGCAATTAAACTTTTTGCCTGACCATAAATCTTTGCATCAAAATAAAGATTAGTTACAAATCCAAACGTAACAGTTAAAACGCCGTGACCCATACCAAATAAGATCATTGATAAAATTGAAAAGTATATATTATCAAATTGAACAAAAATAAGACTAATTGCAGTAATGATGCATCCGATCGTCCCCGTTATTCTTGCATCAAATTTTGATCCAAAAAACATCTCGATTAATCTTCCAATGGTTTGGAAGGGGCCATAAATGCTTGCTAATATTATTGCTAAGCTTGGGTTTTCATAAATTTCTGAAAACCAATTTATCCAAAAAAGTGTTAGTGATGCAAATACCAAGACATTTAAGAAATTTGATACACTTAATATTAGAAAAATTAATCTTTGTTTTATATCTAATTTAAAGAAATTGAATTTTGTAAATTTATTTTTTTGTATTTTTAAATGCGTATGATTTTTAATTTCATAATTAATAATAAATGAATAAAATAATAATAAACTACTTATTATGAGACAAGAAATTAATAGATTATAAATATCTATTAGAGGGAAAATACATAACCAAGTTATAGTGCTTGCAATTCCTCCATAAAAAGTAATTATGGAAATGTTTTTCCTAGAATTTTTTTCGTCTAATTGTACGGCTGTACTAAATGAACATTCATAACCACACATAGAAAGACTTGTTGATATTAAAATAAGACATAACGATAACCAAAAAAAATTTTGAAAATAAATATAATTCAATTCAATTAAACCCAAACAACAAATACCTATGCTGCCAATAATAAAACCTATCCTCATCACCTTTAATCCACCAAATTTGTCAATATATTTACCAATGATAGGCATTATTGCTGCTTGAATTAGTAAATTGATAGTTAAAATTAAAAGGATGGAAGTTTCTGAAGTTTCTAAAAAATTAGACAAATAAGGTTTTACTGGTGCAAATAAATAAAAAAGAAAACCATAAGAAAAAATCGAGCCTATACCCAGTTTATGAACAGGAACTTTATGTAACATTATGACTACTTTACTAAGAATATAAAATTAAAATAGTTTTTTTTCTTAACATTATTTTAATAAATATAACCTATTTGAAAAAATCATGAATAAAGTTGGATTTTCAATTACTGGAACATCTGTAAACAATAATAGTAGTAGTAATTTAGAAATTCTAGAAGGAGAACTTACTCAATTTAAATTATTAGAAGTAGATTCAATAGAATTACCAATTTATGCTTTAGATATAATTGTTGGAAAAAAAATTTTTAAACCAGAAATAGATAAACTAAAAAAAATTATTTCTACTTTTGACTTTAATTATACTGTTCACGGAGAACTTTCAGTAAACTTAATGGATGAAGAATTTTTTAGTGATCATAAAGAGGTTTTAAAAAAAAATATTGAAGTATCAGGTGAATTAGGTGCTTCGCATTTAGTGACCCATTTTGGATATACAACCAAAAAAATATTTGAAGATAAAAATCATTACAGTGATTTATTACAAAAACAAAACGAGTGTTATGAAGAATTATCAAGTTTAGCTGATTCTTGTAACGTTACTCTAGCTATTGAGTGCTTATTTCCATTTAATATGGAGGCTTACGCTCCTTTACCAAGTGAAATTGCACATAATTTAAATCAAATCAATCATAATAGAATTAAAGCATGTTTAGATTTTTCCCACGCTTATATTAACTGTAATTATAATAATGCTGATTATATAAGTGAAATAAAAACAATGGCTCCATTCAGTGAGCATCTCCACATCCATGACTCTTTTGGATTATTGCAAAAAATGCCAACGTTTTATAAATCTGAAGCAGTTAGTTATGGTTTAGGTGATATTCATTTGCCATTAGGATGGGGTAATATCCCCTTTGATGAAGTATTTGATGAATTGCAATTTCCTAAAAATACTAATTTTAATTTTGAATTATTGAGTAAACATTATCCTTATTTTGAAGAAAATATTAAACGAGTTAAAGAGTTAATTAAAAAAATTTAATTTTTTTAAAATTCTTTGTACATCAATCATAACTGTTAATCCTATAACTATTGGCGTTGTTGCATCACAGAACGCTGAACACCTGGCACACTTCGAAATCACACTTTATAAAATTTTTTATCCATAAGATTTAATTACACTAATAGCTGGTTTTATGGTCCTCTATATTATTTTAGTCATTGGCATACCTTATTTGTATTCCGATAAATATGAATAAGATTTTATAAATTATTTTCTAAGTAAATCTTTATTCTGTGCAAGGTTTAAGTATTAATTAAAAAGAAATGTATTTCCTCACCTAATATAAAAAAAATTTACTAAAAAGAATATTTAGTAAAAATAGATACATTAGCTTCATCTTTAAATGATGCGTTATGAATGTCATTTTCGAGATTAAAGGGATAATATAATTCTACACCCCCTCTTATAAGAGAAAAAAATCTTGACTCATAAGTAAAAGTCATTGATCTTGTTTGTCGATCTAAATCATTAATTACTACAAATCTTGACTGCGTATCTTGAATATCGTTTAAAGCTAATGTTGTGCCTAGAAATAAATCATTTTGAAAACCTGTGTGAGAGCGTCTACCACGACTATCATATGTGTATTCCGCTAGTAAACCTAAGTCCCAATTTTTTTGTAAAAAATTAAATAAAGTTTTCTCATATCCTAAATTTGAAGCATAATAATCAGACAGTATATTATTTGAATCGAATTGATCTGATCGGTAAATAATTTCTGATTTATACAAATCTGAGTCTCTTGTTAATTGGAAATCAAATCCTAATTGTAATATTTCAGAATAATTTGGAACAATTTTTCCATTTATAATATTAAGTCCAGGATCTTTTGTGTTCCCATTATACATTGATAAACCATAATCTATATTATCTCTATACCCAGAAAGTCGAATGCCTATACCTGGATTTGTATTACTAGCACTATTACTATATTTTGAATAATCATCAAAATTCAATGCTGTTTGAGATCGAATCTTTTCTAAAGGATAAATATTTTTAGTGGGATATAACAAATACAAATCTAGATCACCAATATCAAGATATCTTTTAAAATTGATCATAGGTTGACCAATTTTTTCTCCTTTATTTAATCCTTTTGAATAATCTTGTGAATTAATCACATCAACAGGGTTAAAAAATTCATTCTTTCCCCAAAAAATAATATTATTTCCAATTAAATAATCAAAATTATCTCTATAACCACTAACATAGGCTTCATTAAAATTAATTTGATCGTTAAGACTTGGATTACCAAATTTAATTTTAGATTGTACTTTAAATTCAAGATTATCTTTTTCTAAATAAAAATTATATTCTAGTTCACTATCTAGTTTTGAATTTTTTCGATTATCTTTACTAATATCTTGAATAAAAGACGTGCCTGATAATTTTATAGAGCCATATTGCTCAATATAATTTTCACCAAATACTGGTTTAATAAATATTAATAAAATTACTATAAGTCTTAACTTCATCTAGAAGCATTTTTCAGTTTTTCCGGTTCAAAGTCACTCAATTTTAAACCTTGTTGAAACTTATAGTTGCTCCATTGAAGAGATGTTGATTTTCCTGTTTGAACATTGACCATATCTAGAATATCAGCTCTCCAAAACTTATCTAAGTATTGCTGATAACCAAGAAAAGATAATTCTTTTTCTAAATCTCCTCTTCTATTAAAAAAAGAAATCTTTTGATATCTAAAATGCTCATTATCAATAAAGACTAATCTTTTTGAATAGCCAGATTTTTTATTTTTAGGTTTAGCTTCAATAACATGACATGTGAGTGCTTCATCAGTTGGACAAAGGGTATCTTCTATCCATACAAAGAAATAATCTTTTGGCTCATCAGTTGTTAAATCTTCATATGAAAATTCAGAAGAAACAAATTTACCTGTTCTATTCGATGATGAAATTCTTTTAGTTCTCTTTAGTGCTGGTAAATATAACCACTGATCATCATCTTTTGGTTCAATATTATCATGTGTTAATAATGCAGTACCACGTATGTCTCGAGGTGTGGTAAATACGATAATTCCTTTATTTCCAAGATTATCATCTGGCTCTTCAAATGTTAGATTTTTAAATTCTCTTACACTTTCATTACCTGACTTATCTTTGAGAACCATAACTCCTTCAGAGCTAACATCAATAAATCCTTTATCGAGATCAATACTTTTCTCTACTATAGATAGACCTTTTTCTTCATTGGTTTGAGCAAGTATTGAACTAGTAAAAATAATTATAGTAGTAAATAAAAGTTTAATCATGAGATTTGTCTCCTTAATTTAAATTTATCAACTGCCATTAAAATTGGTGGCAATAACAGATAATCAACAAATAAAGCAAAACCAATTGTAATAGCTGTTAACATAGCCATGTCCT
>ERZ802821.995-NODE-995-length-15458-cov-12.5361_pt1 | contig 15458 bp, 14 predicted proteins | sample MGYA00345648_ERZ802821 | MGnify/ENA primary metagenome ERZ802821 (study PRJEB30503, sample SAMEA104212357) | marine metagenome | biome: Westerlies Biome; feature: [SRF] surface water layer (ENVO:00010504) within the epipelagic zone...; material: water... | reverse complement strand
ACCATAAACTTGGTGGCCACTTAAATGTTTTGTAGTAGAAACCAGCAGGAAATATACTTGATAAAATATTATTTAATGAACCAACATCATAATTTACAGATGGCCAACAATTCTGACTAGCTGCTTCGAGACCTTCGTATAGCTCAATTTCTGTCGCTCTCATATTTGGCTCTGTTCTTGCGCCTAAACCTAACTGGACTATTGCATTAGGCTCTTCAGATCCTGCAGTTAGGATTCCTCGGGCACGATGATATTTAAAACTTCTCCCAACTAAATGAACATCATTGGCAAGTAACGCTGATGCTAAAGTATCACCATGAAAGCCTTTATAGTTTTTTCCATTAAAAACAAAATTGATGACTTGGCCACGATCAATTCGACCACCGAACATTGTTCTATTTTGATTAGACATCTTGAACTCCTGGTTTTTGATCACCCATCTTGTATGTCTTTATTATTTTATCGCTGACTGTATCTCTCATAACATTGAACCATCGTCTACAACCATGATCATGTGTCCACCTTTCGAAATGTATTCCTTTTGGATTATTCCTAAAAAAAAGGTACTCTCCCCATTCCTCATCACTTACTTCTGCAGGATTATCTGGTCTAGCTATATGCGCTTCACCATGACATGAAAATTCAGTTTGATCTCTCTCGCCACAGTATGGACATTTAATAACAAACATACAATTAGTGAGCTACAGCTGCTGCTGCGGCTTCGTCTACTAAAGCACCAAAGTAATGTCTGTCTAATGAAAATGGAGCAGCAATATCGTTTGGCTCACCTTTTGCGACTGTTTCCGCAAATACATGAGCAGATCCTGGAGTGGCTTTAAATCCACCTGTGCCCCAACCGCAATTAATAAATAAATCTTTCACTGGAGTTTTTCCAATTATTGGACTTCGGTCAGGTGTTACATCTACAATGCCTCCCCAGCTTCTTAGCATTTTTAGCCTTGAAAATATTGGAAACAGTTCAACTAATGGGGCCATCATATGTTCAATCATATCAAATGAACCTCTTTGAGAATACGAGTTATATGCATCAGAACCTGCACCGACAACCAATTCACCCTTATCAGACTGACTTACGTAAACATGCACGGAGTTTGACATGATGACACAATCTAAAATTGGCTTTATCGGCTCGCTTACAAGTGCTTGAAGTGGCACTGAATTAATAGGCAAAGTAAAGCCTGCCATGTCGGCCAATACAGATGAATGTCCAGCAGGTACTAATCCAACCTTATCAACCTTCACTGAACCTTTTGTTGTTTGAAGCCCGACAACCTTGCCATTTGAAATATCAATTCCTTTCACCTCACAGTTTTGAATTATATCAACCCCTAGATTCTCAGCAGCCCTTGCGTATCCCCAAGCAACAGCATCGTGTCTTGCGGTACCGGCACGTCTTTGAAGCAATGCACCCAATACAGGATACCTGCCATGCATATTCATATGGGGAATTTTTTTTGCAACTTGCTCTTGGTTCAAAATCTCAGCATCTATTCCATTCAAGTAATTTGAATATCCTCTTCTTGTGATTTCTTGCATGTCGTGAACTGAATGAGCTAAGTGGAATAGTCCGCGTTGAGAAAACATTACATTAAAATTTAATTCACTTGAAAGACCTTCCCACAAATTAACTGCATGGTTATAAAGTGCTGCACTTTCATCCCATAAATAGTTAGAGCGAATAATTGTCGTATTTCGACCTGTATTACCCCCACCGATCCAACCTTTTTCTAGAACAGCAATATTTTTTACACCAAATTCTTTAGCTAAGTAATAAGCTGTACCAAGTCCATGGCCTCCTCCACCTACAATAATGACATCGTACTCGGGTTTAAGCTCTGGACTACTCCATGCTTTTTCCCAATTTTCATGATATGAAAATGAGTTACGAACTAAATTATAAAAAGAATATTTCATATTTAAAGTCTCTCCAACGAGTAAGGCGCCAAATCAATATCAGTTTTATTTGCACAAATTTTTTGGGCAATCAGTTTTCCTGATATACCTCCCAATGACCATCCAATGTGCTGATGACCAAAACAATAATAAATATAAGGGTTTTTTGAAGATTGTCCAATAACTGGAAGCGAATCTGGAACAGAAGGTCTAAAGCCAACCCAGGATTGAGTAGGACGATTAGACTGAGGGAATATTGATTTAAGCGCCCTTTCTAGAAAATTAATAACCTTAGGATTTTCTTCATAATCTGTATCGCCAAATTCGACTATTCCTCCAGTTCTGAGTCCATCTTCCATAGGTGTAAAATACGTTCCTCTTTCTTGCCAAGAAATAGGACGTGAAATAATATCCTTAAGTTCAGGGTTAACAATGTGGTAGCCGCGCTCAGCTTCCAGTGGCACTTTGTCACCCGTTGCTTCTACCAAACTTTTTGACCATACCCCAGAGGCAATAATAACCCTATCAAATACTTCGCTTGTACTGCCTGTAGTTATTTGTAATTTACTTTTTTCAACGTTTTCAATATTTGTTACTTTTTCTTTTTTGAAAATTCCCCCCTTATTTACAAATAAATTAATTAATAACTGACTCACTTTCTTTGGATTTTTAGCAAAATAACTTCCCTCAAACAATGCACCTTTATAAAATATATTATTTATATTTGGCTCTAAATCTGAGATCTCGTCATGACTAAGTACTTGTATCTTAATTCCAGTTTGTTCACGTTTGCTAAAATCTTTTTTTGCTGAATTAAAAAATAATTTTGTTGACCATCCGTACATAATAGCTTTTCTTGACAAATAGGGTTCAACGCCTGCCTCTTTAAACAATTCTTCATATCCATCATCCATTTTAGAAAGAAGCTTTGTTAGATTATTTGTTGTCGTGTTTACATTACTATTTCTACAGTTGTATAAATAATTTAGGATCCAAGGCAAAGTCTTGTTAAGTCTTTTAAATCTTATAAAAAGAGGACTGTTTTTATTTAAAAGAAGGTATGGAAAAAGATAAAAAAATGATGAGGAGTTAGTAGGAATATTTGCATACCTCGCATAGGTTCCTGCATTTCCAAAGCTTGCTTGGCTACCAGGGTCATTCATGTCAAATAATGTAACATCTTGTCCATATTTCTGTAACCAATTGGCAGAAGAAATACCTACAATTCCTGCGCCTATAACTGCTATCTTCATATAAAAATTTATTTCTAGTTAGATCTCATTTCAATTAATCTACTTACCGTTCTTTGAAATTTATCTTTAAGGTAGAACGCGCTTCCTAACTTTTCAATTTCTTTAACAGAACTAATAATGATTTGAATCTTATTATCATAAAGTACATCAATCAGGTTAATAAACCTCTCTTGCATATTTGCGTTTGCATTATTAAAAATTGGCACATTCTCAATGATAATTTGATCTGTATACTTAATCATCTCAAGGTAGTCCTCGGCACCAATATGACCTCCACAAAGTTGCTCAAACTGAAACCAAGCAACGCGATTTGCTAGTTTTCTTATGACAAAGTCTCTTTTTTTTATCGATATAGTTTCATCCTTTGGTATGTGACCTTCTATAATTTTTTCATATAAATCTTTTATTTTAAGACTACTGACTGAAGAATTAGAAATAAAAAAGGTCTCTCGACTATTTAGATTTTCTGTTCTGTAATCTGTTTCTATATCTAAATGATGAATAATTGAATTCTCTTTTACTATTTCTATGAAAGGAAGAAATAACTCTCTTTGTAAACCATCTTTATATAAATCTTCAGGCTTGTTATTTGATGTTAGTATTATGTAAACATTGTTTTTAAATAATTCATTAAATAAATGTCCAAGTATCATGGCATCAGCAATATTGGTTACTTGGAATTCATCAAAAAAAATAAATCTGTATTTTTCTTTAATTTTTTTTGCGAGCTGGACTATTAAAAACTCTTTTGACTTATTTTGGCTTCTTAAAGAATGCAATTCATCATGAATTTCAATCATAAATTTGTGAAAATGAATTCTTTGTTTATTTTTTACAATACCATTAAATAGATCCATAATAAGAGTCTTGCCTACACCGACACCTCCATGAATATAAAAGCATTTCTTTTTTCTGCTATTCGATGTTTCGAATATCTTAAAAATAAAATTCTTTTTCTTATGACTTATGAACTCATCAAGCTGGAAAATTAAGAGTTCTTGTTTATGATTATATTTTACTTGCTCTTCCGAACAAATTTTCTTGTAAAGTGTGATTGCACTAGACACAAAATATTTATTTAAGCTCTTATTTTTTCATTTTTGGGGTCATACGGACTCTCTGGTATAACTGTTACATCATGCATATTGCCTAGAATATCAATTTGTAATTTTGTACCAACTTCTGACTGAGCCGGATTGACCATTGCTAGGGCAAGTGATTTGTTTACTCTAAATCCATAATTGCCACCTGTCGCTCTGCCTACAACTTTTCCATTACTGTAGATAGGATTGTTGCCTAAAACATCAGCATCAGAAACTCCATGTACTTCTAATGTGACAAAAGAATTTTCAAAACCTTTTTCTCTCCATTGAACAAGCGCATCTCTTCCAATGAATTGGCCTTTATTTGGATGAATAAATCGATCAATGCCCGATTCGTATCCAGCATACTCAATTGATAGCTCTGTTCCAATTAGCTTATAAGATTTTTCTAATCTTAATGAGTCCATGGCTCTAATTCCAAAAGGTTTCAATCCCAGGTCTTTTCCTGCATCCATTAAGGCGTCAAAAATATGATTTTGAACTTCAATAGGCGAATGTATTTCCCATCCAAGTTCACCCACAAAATTAACTCTGATTGCCAATGTTTCAGCGCTGCCAATTTTAATATTTTTACCTGATAACCAAGGAAAAGCTTCATTACTGAAATCATCGGAGGAAACTCGCTCTAATAACTCTCTAGACTTAGGACCTGCTAAAACTAATACACCCATTTGATTAGTAATATTTTCAAATTTAACACTTCTATCTTCTGGCATATGTTTTTTTACCCAGTCATGATCTAACCTTTGCCATGCACCTGCTGAAACACAGTAAAAGCTATCTGCAGACTCTCTCATAATTGTAAATTCTGAATGAACTCCACCTTTTGTATTTAAGGCGTGGCATAAATTTGTTCTACCAATTTTTTTAGGAAGCTTATTAGCTACTAGATTATCGAGAAACTCTTCTGCTCCTGGTCCACTTATTCTACACTTTGCAAATGCACTCATATCAAGCAATCCAACGTTTTCTGAAACATTCTTACATTCATTGCCTATATGTTCAAACCATGCTGAGCGTCTAAAGGACCAATCATCTTCTTGGGGAACTCCCTCAGGTGCAAACCAGTTCGCTCTTTCCCAGCCAAATTTTTGACCAAACACAGCACCAAGATTTTTTAACCGATCGTAGCATGGGGCTTGTCTAAGAGGTCTTCCAGCTTCTCTTTCTTCATCTGGGTAATGTATTGTAAAAACATTAGCATAGGCCTCTTCATTTTTTTTAATTAAATATGCTTTTGATGCATAATCACCAAATCTTCTTGGTTCTACTCCAAGCATGTCAATTGTGGGTTCGCCGTCTACAATCCACTCTGCAATCTGCCATCCTGCACCCCCTGCAGCAGTTACACCAAATGAATGGCCGTCATTGAGATAAAGGTTTTTTCTATCCCATGCCGGACCTATAATCGGACTACCATCTGGCGTATAACAAATTGCTCCGTTGTACACCTTTTTAATTCCAGCCTCTCCAAAAATTGGTACTCGATTTATTGCGTGTTCAATGTGTGGGCCAAGTCGATCTAAATCCTCTTGAAATAATTCGTATTCACAATCTTTACTGGGGCCATCTACATAACAAGCTGGAGCTCCTTTTTCATATGGCCCCAAGATAAGGCCTCCCGCCTCTTCTCGCATATACCAGGCACCATCAGAACCTCTTAATACCCCCATTTCTGGAAGGCCTTCTTTTTGTCTTTCTAAAATTTTTGGATGCGCTTCTGTTACAATATATTGATGCTCAACAGGGATTACGGGTATATCCAAACCTACCATCTCACCTGTTTGCCTTACGAAATTACCAGAACATGAAACGACAACATCACACTTAATCTCACCCTTGTCAGTTGTCACAATCCAACTATCGTCAGGTAACTGTTCCAGAGCGGTTACTGCAGTTTGTCGATAAATTTCAGCTCCAAGAGCTCTTGCGCCTTTGGCTAAGGCTTGAGTTAAATCATTTGGCTGTATATAGCCGTCTTCAGGGTGCTGTATAGCTCCAACTAGTCCATCAATTGAACACAGTGGCCACGCTTTTTGAATTTCTTCAGGTGTAAGAAAATTAACTTTAACACCAATGGTTTCAGCGACACCTGCATATTGCCTATATTCGTCCATGCGATCTTGGTTTTCAGCCAGTCGTATATTGCTAACCTCCCTGAAACCAACATCTTGTCCTGTTTCTTTTTCAAGCTCTTGATAAAATTTAACTGAATACTTGTGTATTTGGCCTACAGAATAACTCATATTAAACAAAGGCATTAGTCCAGCTGCATGCCATGTAGAACCTGATGTGAGCTCTTTACGCTCACACAGCACTACATCAGACCAACCTTTTTTTGCAAGATGATAGAGAGTGCTAACGCCCACAACTCCACCGCCAATTACGACAACTTTAGCTTTCGATTTCACAAAATTCCTTTTTTAGTTTTTAAGGACCCGACCACTTAACTGCGCAGTATTCTGCACTTCCATTAGTGAAGTCCCAATTGCGACCATGATCTTTAATTTTACTTTTTCTACCCCCACGGCCAACAATTATTTCAGGGGCAACCCAATATTTGAGGTTAGAAACCTTTACTTCTTCACCTCTATTTTTACCTGGCTCTTTCTCAATTCTTCCATCTAAAATCTCAGGGATAGTATAAGTCCAACCTGTTTCAGTTTCTTTATATGTAATTGAACATCTTTTTACTCCTAGAAAATTTGAGATCATTGAGGAGAACCAACCAGTTTGACCTCCTGCATTGCCAGAAAATATTTTTAATAAAGCATCTGCTGCATCTTGGGATGCTTTTTCATCAATGTATAGACCTGCTGTCCAACCACCCATAGATAATGGACCTGGCACTTCTAATAAGATAGCAACATTTAAGCCACTGAGATCAATTATTCCTTTTGCTTCTTTTTTAAGTGGATTAAATCCTGCCCATTTTTCCTCAGCATAACCGTCTTCAATAATTATACCCCACCAAGAAAAACATTTTCCATTAGCTGAATTTGGAATTGCTCGACCAAGAGAAACTGGACAATTGCAAAAAACGTCACAATTACAATTAAGTAGGAAGTGTCCGTTTATCTCCCAGTGAAGATTGAATGGGTTAACTGTCATAATTTAATATTATATTAAAAGATATAGGCCCCAAATTACTAGAAGAACACCAAAAAATCTAGAGCTAAGTTGCTCAAAAGGAAGAAGTTTTTCAATCAATATTATAATAGTCAGTATAACTACCCATGTCAGGTTCATAACTCCATTTACGAACAATAATGCCATTAAGGACCAACAACAGCCAAGACAATATAGACCGTGCGATAAACCGATACTAATAATATCTTTTGTGCCATGTATGTTTCTACCCATTATAAATGAAAGAGGGTTTCTGCACTTTTCCAAGCAAGCTTGTTTTAGATTTGTGAATTGGTATATCCCAGCAACTAAAAGTGTGATTGAGGACACAGTATTACTTTTTAAGGTCCCCATCATATCAACCAAACCGTTGTTATGAAGATAGTATTGTGCAGTACAAGCGCTTATCGAAAAAATTATCCATATGATAAAATATGTCAAAGATATTAATGATAACTCTAGAGTTGGGTACTTTACCGTTTGCATCTTGGATCGCATCAGTCTGAAGAGATTCAAAAATATATAAGTAGAAGGCATCATCATAGCAAACATCATGACGATCCACATTGTATTCATAACAATGAAATCATTGAAATTCCATTCACCAGTCATAGGCATCATCAAGAAATTTATCGACTTGTTTCCATTATTCATTTCCATTGACTCCATTGACATTGAGTTCATTTGCTCGGAGTCCATTTCCATTGAATCCATTGACATTGACATCGAGTTTTCACTCTTCATCATGCCATCCATTGAAGGATGTGATGCCATTAAATATAAATAATACCATGCAATAGAAACTAATAATGATAACGAAATAATTGTTATGATATATTCAAACTTATATGTCCTAACCATCTATCTAATGCTCCGTATAATCATCTTTATTCTTTTGCGTCTCAACTTCAAAAACCACTTTAATTTCACCAGCGAGTTCAAAATTAAGCACTCCAATTAGCTCAGATTCATCTATCAATTCAATATTAAATTTTGAAAACATGACATGATAGCCTCCTGGTTTAAGAGACTTTGCAATCTGTGCGGGTATCTCTATGAAATCCACTTTATTCATTGAAACAATTCCATCATTAATTTCTGAGAGGTGAAGTTCTGCGACCGCAAAATCTACTTCAATGTTTAATAGTTTGTCTGGTTTCTCTCCCATATTTACAATCGTCATATAACCAGCAGCAGGACCTGATGAAATTGTAAATTTTATATGCGGATGATTAATATTTATATTTTCTTTTTGAAACTGATGTGCAATTGACGGAGAAGACATAAAAAATATAAAAATAATACTTAAAAACTTAAACAACACTTTTAATCTCTCTCTGTTGAAAACATGCATACATCATTTACGCAGGTAAAAACACACAGTAATTGTGTATCTTTATTGTGATAAGATGACCATAATTCTGTATCTTCATAAGTTAATAATAACTCAACCACAGGGTTGCAGTTTTTCTCACCAGCCTTTTTGACCGCAAGCTCCTCGTAAACATTGGTATTTTCAGAGCACGAGAATAGAACAAGTGCAAATAACAAAAGTAATTTTTGCATAATCTATATTTTTTTTAAATCTTCGACCATTTGTTCAATGCTTGACCCAAAAGGTAATATGCTTTGCAATGTATTGCTATTATCAAAAATATAATAAAATGCTGTATGCTGAACCATGTAATTTTCGTTATTAGAAGCAGCATCATTTACTTGTTCTGAGGAGCTTAAGTGGTTTTGGTGCTCAGATCTTGTTGCAGGCTCTACATGTACAAAAAAATCTTTCCAGATAGGCATAAGTACCTTGTGGCTGCCTGTTAATCCAATAATATCATTGCTGAAATTAGATAAAAATTCTCTAAGCCTTTCAGGATTGTCTCTCGCAGGATCAACTGTAACAAAGAAAAACTTAATGCTATCTGTTTCAAAATTATCATTTTTAAGTTGATCTATAGCATTACTCATTAAATTAGCACTAATTGGGCAAATATCTGGACAATGTGTAAAACCAAAGAAAAATACTTTACTGAATCCATCATAATTAGTTGTTGAAACTTCATTTCCGAAATGATCAGTAGCTTCAAATTTTAGAGTAATATTATTAGCCGGTTCATCTTGTTTACTATTGAACAGTTCAGATACAGCCCAACCTGCAATAATGGCAAATATGATAATTGATACAAATAGAAGTTGATTAATTCTACTTTGAGAAAACATTATTCCATTTTTTCAAGTCTTGAACTAAATGGCAAAGGTACCACTTCGACATCTCTATCTTCACCATCATGACTAATTTTAAATATATCCTCAGAACTCGTAAGGCTAATATCGATATATCCAAGAGCAATGTTGCATCCAAAATTTGGACTATAAATTGTGCTGCTTATGAAGCCTTTTTGTTCTGAATTGCTATCAAATAGAGGAATCCTAGCCATGTTGTACCCAATTTTTTTGCCTGAAATCTTGAATCCCGTGAACTGTTTCTTGATGCCCTCTTCCCTAATTTTTAGTAAAGCCTCTTTGCCTACAAAATCACTCTCCTGATCAAGATCGTAGAATTTAGGAAGATTTAATTCCAATGGATTCTCTTCCAATGAAGTATCACCTTGGTGTGAAATCATGCCTGCTTCAATTCGATCAATTTGATTTGGACAACTTGGTACAATTTTAAATTCTTTGCCCGCTTCCATTAATGAACTCCATAATATAGAAGCATCAGCTTCGCGTGTAATATATATTTCGTATCCAAACTGATTACTCCATCCACTTCTTGCGATTATTATATCAATACCAAATAAATTAGTTTCAATAAATTGGTAATATTTCAATCCCATGATGATAGGGTCATCATTTGTTATTTTTCTCATGAGTTCTTTTGATCTTGGTCCTTGCAATGATAGTGGACATGCTTCTGGTTCAGAAATTTTAACATTAAATTTACCTGAATGGGCTATCCCTTTACACCAGAGAATTGCATCTGAGTCTGCTATACTCAGCCAAAATTTATTTTCATTAAATTTTAATATAAGAGGGTCATTTATAATTCCACCATCTTCATCTGTCATGAATGCGTATCGACAAAATCCATCTTTGAAAGTTGATAGGTTTCTTGGAGTCATGTACTGAACAAATTTTGCAGCGTCTTCTCCAATAATTTCAACTTGTCTTTCAGCCGCAACATCCCATAACGTCACATCATTAATTAATGAATGATATTCCTGCTCAGGTGTAGTGTATCCCACAGGCATCGTCATATGATTGTAAGTAGTGAAATTAGTTGCTCCAGACTTTATAGTTTCCTCAAAGAAAGGTGACTTTCTAACTCTGGGTGTGTAAATGATACCTTTTGACATAAGCAATCTCCAAATTGATCCGACCTTATAAACTAAAAAATGAGAAAAAGTAAATCATTTTCATAATAATATATTTACTTAATTAATCTTTAAACGATAATTAACAACCTATGAATCAAAGGTATAAAAAATTTTTAGAGGTTCTCCGTTCAGGGGAAACTATATTGCTTGATGGAGCCACTGGATCTGAACTTGAAAACAGAGGTATTAAAATGGATAACTCGTGGTGCGCAACTGCCTCGCTTGAGTTCGATATTCTAAAACAAATCCATAAAGACTATATTAATGCTGGAGCAAAAATAATTACAACAAATACCTATGCTTCAAATCGAATGATATTAGAAGTGGCTGGAGTTGAAGATAGATTTGAAGAAATTAATCTAGCTGCAATAAATGCAGCAATCCAGGCAAGAGAAGAATGTGGTCGAGATGATGTGCTTGTGGCAGGATCCTTATCTCACCAAATACCGTATGAAGATGCTTTTAGATCGCAAGAAGAAAAAGATAAATATATCAAGAAACTTACCCCGGAATATTTTCAAAAATCTTTTGATGAGCTGGCATTTTTTTTAGCGGATAACGGATGTGATTTTATTTTATTGGAGCTGATGTATAGGCCAGATCGAATTGATATAATTTTTGATTCAGCAAGCAAAGTTGGTTTACCTGTATGGGCTGGGTTTTCTTCTAGAAACAAAGATGGCTTGATAGCCCTTACTACTGACTATGAGTATAGTTTTAAAAAAATGATCAGCAATGTTAAACACCATAAATTGGATGCAGTTGGTATAATGCATTGTGATATTGGCGTAATAGAAGAAAGTATAAAAGAACTTAAGGAAATATACGATCTTCCTATAATGGCTTATCCAGAAGTAGCCGTATTTAATTTTCCACGCTATGACATGAGCAATGTAATTCAGCCAAATGATTATTTAGTCGAAGCCAAAAAATGGAAAGACGCAGGAGCACAGATTATTGGAGGTTGCTGTGGCACAACTGTTGAGCACATAAAATTACTGAACGAATTATAAGTTATTCTTTTTTAATAGCTACGTTTGACGCAAAAATAATCTCTGTTAATCCTGCCAAGATTATAAATGAGCTTCCTAATATCTCTCTCCAGCCAAATAGTTCATCTGTTAATATTGCAGCGCTAAACGTGCCAACTACAATTTCAAAAAGAATGATTATAGAGAATAATCCTGCCCCAATTCTACTGGGTGCTCCCAGTATAACCACATTTGTTGGTAGGTGAAATAAGATGGCTATTAATAAGAGCCATGGCATCATTGTAATCCAAGAATCCATTGATGGTGCAGAACCCATCACATCTCTAAGAAAGTAGGCTTGTACTAAAGTAAATATACCACCATAAAAAAAGAATGAAAAAAGAATTGGAAAAATGCCCTCTGGTTTTTTAACTTCCATTCGAACTGCTGAGGCTGCAATAAATATACCCCCTAATAGGGCTATCCAGTCACCAGAATTTTGAGGTATTGGAATAAATCCATCTTGTCCAAATACAATCCAAACTCCAGACAATGCAAGAATAAGAGTGATATATCTATAGTAGCGGGGAAGCTGCCTAAGAAATATCACTTCGAAAATTGTTGTCCAAACCGGAGTTATGTAAAAAAGAATTAATGCTCTTACCACATCTGTTAATAGAAAACTGTTCGCGTAACATGCAATACCTGCGCCAAATAACAGTCCTATAATCGGATAATCAAGACCAAATGAATTGCCTTTATATTTTCTCCAGAAAGCAACTGGAAGCAGAATTAAAAAGGGAATGATCATTTGTGAAATAGTAGCCCAGCCACCAGTTAAGCCGCCGGACTCGAGTGCTCTTTGGGGTATCCAAAATAATCCCCATAATCCAGCTGCAATCAATAATGCAAAGCTAATGCTGTAATGATATTTATGGCGAGCATTCATTACTCAATGATAGAGTAAAAAAAAGGCCTTGTATAATTATACAAGGCCTTAAATTTTAACTTTGGTTAAACAGTCTTATGGAAGCCAAGCTTGCCAATCGTTAGAACTGTCTTTCCACTCTTGAACCGCTTCTTCAACTGATAATCCATCATCGCCTACTCTAACAAGCATTTTTGCTTGATCAGCATTCTCAAACTTCATTTTCTTCAAGAATGCAAGCGCTTCAGCATTCTCTGGTTTCTGCATTGTTGCTGGGTTCATGTAGTTCATAGTGTAATCTTTAGCCCAGTTACTTGCAGGCCAAGATCCCATACCACAATCTTGCCAGTTGTTTGCCTCAGTGAAAGAGTCACAAGCTTGGTGAGGAGGAAGACCAATTCCTACCATTTCATTTTTACCAAAGAAAAAATGTGGCTCCCAAAGGTACATTAAGAATGGTTCTTGTCTATCGTAAGAACCTTGTGCCTCTGCGAGAAGTGCAACCTCTGTTCCAAGTTCAACTGCTTCAAAGTCAATTCCCATGATATCAAGTCTTTTTTGATCATGACAGTTCCAACCAGCTACTGGACAGCCAATAAGGCGTCCTTTTGAACCAGTTTCAACTGTTGCAAATTGATCTTTGTACTTATTAAGATCTTCCCAACCTCTAAAGTCAGGATTGGCATCAACAAAATACTTCGGCACATAATAGTCTGATGCACCAATGATACCAGTTGTAAACGCCATCACTTCACCAGTTCCTGAGTACTCTTGGACAACTGCACCATCGTAATATAACGGCTCATTAAGCATTACGTCATCAGCTTCTGCATAGCTTGGCCAGCTCTCACATGCAAAGTCAATATCACCTGCAGCGATTGCTTCCCAAAGACCGGTTCCTGATGCAAATTCTATTCTATCTACACGATATCCTAGTTCTTGCTCCAACATGCTTACTGCAACTTGACATGTAATCTCTCCTCCAGTCCAGTCAGCAACAGCAGCAGTTAAGCGTTTTGCGTGCGCTGTACCCGCTGAAAATACGAGAAAAGACGACAATATAAGGGCAGTAAAAGTTTTTAAAAATAATGATTTTTTCATTAAATTTTCCCCTTTATTAATTAATTAATGATTAATTTTAGCCTGAAAAAGATCAATTAGTAAACTGCTTTATGAAGTTTATTTGAAAAATTAAATAAAGAAAAAGATATAAAAATTATATCTATAAACCTAAGGCGTCCCTTTGTTTTTTTGTATAAGCAAGGCTTATTCGGTCAATTATCATTGCTAGTAAACAAATTCCAATGCCAGCTGCAAGTGCTCTACCTGTATCTGAGCGAGCTAAGCCATTAAAAACTTCAAGGCCAAGACCTTTTCCACCAATTAACGGGGTTACAATTTGCATTGCAAAAGCCATCATGACAGTTTGATTAAAACCCATCACTAAACTCGGTACCGCAAGGGGGAATTTAATTTTATTCAATGTTTGTAATGTTGAACCTCCAAATGATCTCGACACCTCTGAGTATGTTGATGAAACTTGAGATAAACCTAATACAGTAAGACGAATGATTGGAGGTATCGCATAGATGATTGTAGCAATCAATGCAGAAAATGATCCTCCACCAAAGAACATCAAAACAGGAACAAGATAACAGAAATAAGGAAGTGTTTGCATTGCATCTAAGATGACCTCGTTGATATTTTGAAATCTTTTACTGTACGAGGCCATAATGCCAATTGGAACCCCTATCACAAAACATAAAAGAACTGAGATAAGAACTGAAGATAAAGTAATCATTGCTTCAGTCCAAATATTGCATGCACCAATAAACGCTAATAAAAATGCTGTCACAATTGCAAATCTCAAATTGACAGCCTTCCAACTAATTAAAACTAATGCTCCGATCGTGAACCAATAAGGAAGATAAGTTAGATAGGTATCAAGAGGTCTCAAAAGATAAATCACAACTGTAGCTCTAATAGATCTAGTTATTTCAATAAATGTAGGATTAACCACTAATGACTTAACGCCGGCTGCTATTTCGTCCCTAATTGATAAGTTCCATGACTCTGGAAAGCTTCCAATACTTGCAATATTGGAGTCATAATAGATTATTCCAAATAAGATAAATATTCCCGAGAACAGAAAGTAATGAGCATTTATGAATTGTTCAATCAACTTTCCATAATCTTTATTTATCAACGAAACTAGTAAATTAATTACAAAAGAGAAAATTCTAATAATACTTGAAAATATAAAAGCTACAGCAAGATGAATGTACTGTAATGGTTTCTCAATATATCTCGCTGTAGGATAAATATCCCATGTCTGAGGAAGGAGATAGAACTTCTGACTATCAACTGGGAGTGTTACAGATTCTCGGCTTGCTGCTTTACCAAATCTATCAAACATAATTGCCATTAGTAAAACACAAAAGCCGCCTTCTAAAGCTGCTCCAACTTCAAGCTTCTTGATTGATACCCAGATGTCTGAACCTAATCCTTGGGCCCCAATAAAAGTTGCTAAAACAACTAAAGCTAAAGCCATCATAATTGTCTGATTGACTCCCATCATTATGCTAGGTAGAGCGAGTGGAATTTGCACTTTAAACAAAACTTGCCTTTTAGTTGAACCAAATGAAGTTGCAGTCTCTATTGTTTCATTTGGAACCTGACGTATTCCCAAGTTTGTTAAACGAATGATTGGTGGCATTGAGTAAATCATTGTCGCAAGTATTGCTGGAGCTCCACCAATTCCAAAGAAAAACATTGCGGGAATA
>ERZ802821.989-NODE-989-length-15534-cov-15.988_pt1 | contig 15534 bp, 12 predicted proteins | sample MGYA00345648_ERZ802821 | MGnify/ENA primary metagenome ERZ802821 (study PRJEB30503, sample SAMEA104212357) | marine metagenome | biome: Westerlies Biome; feature: [SRF] surface water layer (ENVO:00010504) within the epipelagic zone...; material: water... | reverse complement strand
CATGGACGTTGATCTGCCAGTTGTCTTCTCTCGAGTCTCGAATGAGCTGCGAGAGTGCATCCAGATCATAGGTCAGCACGCCTGAGGTATTGGGTGCGTCGGTATAGGGAGCGTGGAGCCACGCTGTGCGCGAACCCAGCGCGCCATCAGCTTGAACCTTAATGGAGCGCACGGTCAGCTTAGAGTCTCCGGCATTGATCACCGGGCCGCGCACTAGCCACTCGTTTAGTGCCCCCTCATCGGCGGCGTACACCATGGAGTACAGGCGCATATCGAGATCCCCACGACGGGCCATGCCCCACTGGGCTTCGAGGTCTACTTGTGATGCCCCCGCATCGTGTGCAGTGGTAATGCCCTCACTAAGGAGGTGTTGTTGCGCCAGCTCGACAAGCTCTTCCGCCGTTTGAAGATCGTAGGTCTGAAGGGGGGCGGCAAGATCGATGGCTGTCTCGTGGAGAAGGCCGGTGGGTTGCCCATCCAACATGACAATCACGCCGCCTTCCGGGGCGGTCGTGTCGGCGTCGATGCCGAGCTGCTCCATGGCACGCCGATTCAGTAACGCCGAATGACCATTGGCGTGCTCAAGCACCACCGGATGGTCGGGAATGGCCTCGGACAGCGCGTGGTGGGTGGGAAATCCCTCAACGTGACCGGCGGGCGGATTCAGCCATTTGCTTTGGTGCCATCCTCGGCCCTGGACCACGACGCCCGCTCGTAGCGTGCTCGCTCTGGCGGCGACGCGATTAATGAGCTCACTGAAACTGCTGGCGCCGGTGAGATCTACTGAGCGCTGCGCAGACCCGATGCCAGCAACGTGGACGTGTGCGTCGATGAGCCCGGGGTAAGCCGTAGCATCTTGAAGATCGATCACGCGCGTATTGCTATCGCGCAACGCAAGTGCGCCGCTGCCATCACCGACATAGATGAATCGACCATCACGCACTGCAACACCATCGACCTGCGGTTGAGTGGGGTCCATCGTGTATAGGTCACCCAAGATGACGACATCAGGTGGGGTCGGCGCAGGCTGACAGGCCATCAGCAGTGTGGCCATGACGCAGTAATTCAAGCGCTTTATTCGCAGAAACATGTCGCAGTGCCCAAGTAATTTCTCTCGATTTGTGCTGATGCTGCGGTAGATTACTACGCCGGCAGGGCAGGAGAATAGCTAGCGTGACGCGTGATTTTGCGACGCTAGGTTCATTGCCATCCCGACGCTGGTGCCGAGCCTGCTACTCGATCGACAAGCTAAGGTATACCTACCGCATTGGTTTACACAAAAAAGCCCGAGTCACCGATGACCCGGGCTTAGATTTGGCCCTGCAATTCATTCAGGGCGTTTTGTGATGGAGCGCGCTACGCGCACTCCCAACAGTTAATTGGCTTAGAACGAGTACCGACCCTGGACATACCAAGCGCCGCCGTTAAAGCCGAATGGGCTGTCCTCTGGATACAGTTGTCCAAGACCGCCGGGGTTGGGCGTTTCATCAGGATACTCATCGAACAGGTTCTCTACGCCAGCAACCAATTCAAGATTGTCCGTGAGTTGATACGCGATTTGTGCGTCCACGAGGATTGCTGCGTCGACGTCGTACCCATTACCGGTTGACGTCCAATCACCGTAGTAATTGGCGCGCAGCAGTGTCGTCCACTTGTTCTGAGAGTGCGACCAGGAGACGTTGCCTTTGATGTTGGGCAGCAAATCTTCCAGTGCTTCAATCCGACCACCGCTGATGGGATTGATGGTTCCCGCATCAGTCACTTCGGTCTTGTTGTAGTTGAAGGCTACGGTGACAGTAGAGCTTCCGCTCATCAGCTCAAAGTTCATGTTACCCACGATATCCACACCCTCAGTACTGGTGTCGAAGCTGTTGGTAAAGAAACGGAACTGTGACAGGTCATCTAGACCAAGGAACTCCTGTCGGTTGATGGTGCCATTTGCATCCAGACCTGTAAGTGCATCGGACACTGACTCATAGTCGCTACCGCCACCCGCGAAGTTAAGCGCCGCGAGGAAGTCGACGTTGGCACCCAGTGCAATACGGTCTTCTACATCGATCTCGTAGTAGTCGATCGTCCAGCTCGAGCTGCCAATATCAAAAGCGACGCCGATCGAGAAGTTATCGGCTTCTTCCGGTCCCAGCTCGGGGCGGCCGTTACCGAAGCTCTCTACGTAATCTGCGGCAAGCTGACCCGCTGCAGAGAACAGCGGCAGCGTACCCTGATCAACCAATACGCCGGCCACGTTTTGCGTCGTGACATTGGTAATGCTTGCCTGACCCGCCGTCGGTGCGTGGAAGCCGGTTGAAATGGCAGCCCGGATTCTGAAGGCATCAGTCACGTGGATCAGTCCAGCCAGCTTGTAGTTGGTCGTGCTGTCGAAGTTACTGAATTCTTCATGACGAACCGCCGCTTGTAGTGTCAGCCTCTCGGTGACGTCCGCTTCTGCGTCGATGTAATAGGCGGTGTTGTCTTGCTCGGCAGATGTGTTACGCGGGAAGCCCCCGAACCCGTTAGAGCTGGACGAAAACCCTTGTGAGGCGAGCGGTCCCAGGATGTAGGAGGCTTCGTCACCCGCGAAGAGATCGAACTCTTCTTCCCGGTACTCGGCACCTACCGCAATGTTGAGCTCAGATGCCAGGCCCACTTCAAACCCGTAGGAAAGATCAAGATTGTAAACTGTTTCGGTTTGCTCTTGACCGCCTGGGATGAAGTTGCGAGGGGTGTTGGGACCCAACGACGCATTGATCGTGTTGTTAATGAAGAAATCCGTCTTGTTGGATCCGCGCTGAGCGCTGATATCGTAGTTGAGACCGGAGCCCATTCCGATGGTGCCACGCAGACCAACCGCAATTGCCTGATCTTCGTTGTCTCCGCCAAAACGTGGCACGAATCCAGCAGGAATCGTTTCAATGAAGGAGAAGCAATTCGGGTCTGCGGTGACGGACGCGAGAAAATCTGGGTCAGGCGTGATGCCGCCCTGACCGCCCAGCGGGATCCCGTCGATACAGCTGCTCCCGCCGTCCATGTCACCTACGAGCACCGAAGGCACGCCGTCATCACTTTTCAGTCCAGTCGTGGGGTCTACAACAGGACCCCTATAAACGCCGCCTCGCTGGCCGCTGGGGCCGCCTACGACGTTACGATAGAAGAAGCCGCCTGCAACGCTTCGCTCAGCTTGGTTGCCAAAGGCATAGAGCTCAGCGTTTTCGTTGATCTCAAAGGCTGCGTTGATAAAGATTTTGAAATCGTCATCAACATCAGGCTGGCCCCAGTACTGCGGTGCCTCATTGGTGTAGGAGTTGATCGCCTGAAAATCTGCAACCGGTGTGTAGCCGTTGGCCACTTGATAGGCGACATCATTCCGCACGACTGATCGCACGGTGCCGTCAACTTCACGCATCTCACCGGTGATGTTCACGAATCCGCGGTCGCCAAGTGGCAAACCCAGGTTGGCGGCGATCATATAATTCTCGCCGTCGTCTTCAAAAGTAGATCCAGCTCGCGCCACAATCTCGAAGCCTTCCGAGTCGTCTCTCAAGATAAAGTTGAGCACGCCGGCGATCGCATCTGAACCGTACTGAGATGAGGCGCCATCACGGAGGACTTCTACCTGCTTGAGCGCCAGGCCGGGAATTGATGCCAGATCTACGCCCTGTGCGCCATCTGAGATGCCGCCGCCCAGGAAAGAAATGATGGAGCCTCTGTGGCGCCGCTTGCCGTTAACGAGAACGAGTACGTTATCCGGCGACAGTCCGCGCAGATTAGGTGGTCGCGAAATCGTCGCCGCGTCGCTGATCGGCTGGGTATTAATATCAAATGATGGCACCTGCGTGCGCAGCATGTCCTGGATGTCTGTTGATCCGTTGACGCGCATGTCGCTGCCGCTAATGACATCTACGGGTACCGGGGAATCTGCTGCCGATCGGTCAGCAAGTCGGGTACCGGTGATAATGACCTCTTCGAGATCGGCTTCTTGTGCAATCACGCTGTGCGCAGCGGTTACCGCAAGTGCGAGGACTGATGCACGCATGATGGGTCGTTTGATTGATGACCTCATTGTTGTCTCCTATTAACGCTGTGTGGCTTCTAAAAACACAAATGCTCAGACATCACTGTGGGTGATTAACCCCAGATGCCTTTAACCTTAATATTGAATTTTTTATGCGGTCAGGATCTAGCGACAGCCAAGCGGGCGCTAGTATACGGCAAACTTACAAGACTTTTCTGAAGAAAATGCGCAGATGAGAGGTCTTGTCGACAAAAAAATAGGCGTGAGCTCCATCTTTTAACGACATGGCTTGAGAGCGGTTGCGGCTGACGCTGGTGGCGCCGACACTGAAGCGCGGAGGCTGTGTTGAAGGTAGCTAGTCTGAAATGCGGCCAGCGATGAGGTCTTCCACCACCGTGGGCTCTGCCAACGTCGAGGTGTCGCCGAGGGCGGCCAGCTCATTTTCGGCGATTTTACGCAAAATTCGACGCATTATCTTACCAGATCGCGTCTTTGGTAGCCCTGGCGCCCATTGAATCCGGTCCGGTTTGGCGATGGGTCCGATCTCACGTACACACAGGGCAACCAGTTCCTCGCGGAGTGACTCGCTGTCTTCAACGCCGGTCATGGGCGTGACATAGGCGTAGATGCCCTGGCCCTTAATGTCATGGGGGAAGCCCACCACCGCGGCTTCGGCGATGTCCTCGTGCAGCACCAGTGCGCTTTCTATCTCGGCAGTCCCCATGCGATGGCCCGATACATTGAGCACGTCATCCACGCGACCCGTGATGCGCAGGTAGCCGTCCTCGTCTCGCAGCGCGCCGTCACCGGTAAAGTAATACCCGGGATAGGTCGTAAAGTAGGTATCGATCATGCGCTGGTGATCGCCATAGACGGTGCGAATTTGGGCGGGCCAGGATCGCTTGATCACCAGATACCCGGATCCGGGTCCTTGAATTTCGTCGCCTTGCTCATCCAGCAGGGCCGGCTCCACCCCGAAAAAGGGAAAGCTGGCAAAGCCGGGCTTGAGCGCGTGCGCACCGGGTAACGGCGTGATCATCACTCCGCCGGTCTCTGTCTGCCACCAGGTATCGACAATTGGGCAGCGGCTGTCGCCAACGACACGGTGGTACCACTCCCAGGCTTCAGGGTTAATGGGTTCACCGACCGAGCCGATGATGCGCAGCGAGCTGCGATCATGACGCGTGACCAGTTCGTCGCCCAGACCATGCAAAGCACGGATCGCAGTGGGCGCGGTGAAGAACAGATTCACTTCGTGCTTGGCAATCACCTGCCAGAAGCGGTCGCCCGCGGGATAAGTGGGGACGCCCTCAAACATCAGCGTTCGCGCACCGATGGCGAGTGGGCCATAGACGATATAGGTGTGGCCAGTGACCCAGCCGACGTCAGCGGTGCACCAATAGGTTTCCCCCTCCCGATAGTCGAACACATACTTCATCGACATGGCTGCCTGCAGCAGGTAGCCCCCCGTGGTGTGCAGGACGCCTTTGGGTTTACCGGTGGAGCCTGAGGTATAGAGGATAAACAGCGGGTCTTCGCTGTCCATCCACTCAGGCTCACAGTCGTCACTGACCGCGGCGGTGGCTTCGTGGTACCAGATGTCCCGACCCTCGATCCAGTCGGTCTCGCATCCGGTGCGTCTCACCACGATGACGCTATCAACGCAGCTGACCTCTGCCAGCGCTGCGTCCACGTTGTGTTTGAGTGGCACGGTTTTGCCGCCACGGAGGCCCTCATCGGCGGTGATCACCATGCGGCACGCAGCATCATTGATGCGATCTTTGAGCGCCTCAGGGGAGAAGCCACCGAAGACAACCGAGTGGATGGCGCCGATACGCGCGCAGGCGAGCATGGCGAAGGCGGCTTCGGGAATCATGGGCATGTAGATACACACACGCTCACCCTTACCGACCCCCTGCGCTCTCAGAGCGTTCGCGAAGCGACAAACCTGAATCTTGAGCTCTTGATAGGTAAACCACTGGGTGTCATCGGGGTTATCCCCCTCCCAGATAATCGCAGTGTCATTTGCGCGCTCCGGCAAGTGCCGGTCAATGCAGTTGACGGAGACGTTCAGCTTGGCGTCGACAAACCAGCGGGCAGCACCTATGGCGACATCAGTATCCGAGATCGCGGTCCAGGGCGAATGCCAGTCGAGAAGTTGCGCTTGCTCGGACCAAAATGTCTCGGGGTCATCCAGAGATTGGCGGTACAGCGTTTGGTATCGTTCAGGCGTCACATGCGCCTCACTGAAGTGATCGGGAATGGGATAGACAGCACTGTCGGTCATTGCTTGGTTTCCGGTTGATCGGGTCGATCGCGGGCGTCGCGACACTCGGATGGTAAGTGCTGCCGTTTTTGACAACAAGCGCGCGATGGGTGCGACAAATATCTGCTCAAACCACGGGCATGCTAGTGGGGGCCGTCTGTCGCGAGTCACCGAACGTGTTTTCGGCGCCGATGTTGACTCAATGCGGAACAGAAGATGATGATGCGTGTGATCTGAACAGCGCTGCCCGGAGACTGCATGATGGATACGAACGACGTTACCGCTCGCCAAGTCTATTGGCGTGAAAATCGGCGCTGGATGCTGATACTGGGCACGATTTGGTTCATCGTCAGTCTGGGCTGCGGCGTGCTGTGGGTTGAGCCCCTCAACCAGCTGCAAGTCGGCGGCTACAAACTGGGCTTCTGGTTTGCGCAGCAGGGCGCCATCTATACCTTTATCGTATTGATCTTCGTCTACGCGCGCGTGATGGCGCGTCTTGAGAAGCGTCTCGGGTTCGAGGAGCCCGAGGCATGAGCCTCACTGAGACGACTTACCTGGTGGTGGGCGCATCCTTTGCGCTCTATATTTTTATCGCCATCCGCTCACGTGCCGGGTCGACTCAGGAGTTTTACGTCGCCGGGAAGGGCATCCACCCCGTGGCTAACGGCATGGCGACGGCTGCTGACTGGATGTCGGCAGCGTCATTCATCTCCATGGCGGGTCTCATTGGTCTCTCTTACAACGGCTATGGTGGCTCGGTATTTCTGATGGGCTGGACCGGCGGCTATGTGATTCTGGCCATGCTGATCGCGCCATACCTGAGGAAATACGGCAAGTTCACCGTCCCTGAGTTCATTGGCGATCGCTACTACTCCAATACTGCGCGGATAGTGGCGGTGATTTGCCTGATCATTTGCTCGGTGACGTATGTGATCGGTCAGATGAAAGGTATCGGTGTAGCCTTCTCGCGTTTTCTCGAGACTGACTATGAGACCGGCCTGTTCTCGGGGATGGTCATCGTCTTTTTCTATGCCGTGCTTGGCGGGATGAAAGGGATTACCTACACCCAGATCGCCCAGTTCTGTGTGCTGATTTTTGCCTACACCGTGCCGGCGATTTTTATCAGCCTGCAACTGACTGGTCAGCCGGTGCCGCAAATCGGGCTGGGTTCTACCCTTGCCGATGGCACGTATCTGCTGGAGAAACTCGACCGCACTCTGCTGGATCTGGGCTTTCAGGAATACACCACCTCGGTTCGCGGCAGCACCCTTAATATGGCCGCCTTCACCGCTTCGCTGATGATCGGCACCGCAGGATTGCCCCACGTCATTATTCGTTTTTTCACAGTGCCGACTGTGCGCGCCGCCCGCACTTCGGCCGGTTGGGCACTGGTGTTCATTGCGATTCTTTACACTACGGCACCCGCTGTCGCTGCCATGGCGCGGCTTAACATACTGCAGACGTTGGAGCCCCAGCCCGGCCAGCATCTTGCGGTTGCGGAGCGGCCGGCGTGGTTCAAAAACTGGGAGCAAACGGGTCTCTTGGGTATTGAGGATAAAAACGGCGACGGCCTGATTCAGTACTCTGCTGATCCCGATACCAACGAATTGGTCACGCTGGATAACGACATTCTGGTGCTGGCTAACCCCGAAATCGCCAAACTGCCCAATTGGGTCATCGCGCTGGTCGCAGCGGGTGGCTTGGCGGCGGCGCTATCCACCGCCGCAGGCCTGTTGTTGGCGATCTCGTCGGCGATTTCCCACGACCTGCTCAAACGGACTTTGATGCCTGATATTTCCGAGCGCCAGGAACTCATGGCTTCGCGTCTGGCGATGGCGGGAGCGGTACTGGGGGCAGGTTATTTGGGGTTGAATCCGCCAGGCTTTGCAGCGGGCACGGTAGCGCTGGCTTTTGGTCTGGCGGCATCGTCCCTGTTCCCAGCCTTGCTGCTGGGCATTTTCTCAAAGCGGGTGACTCGAGAGGGTGCTGTGTTGGGCATGCTGGCGGGAATCGGAGTGACGCTGGCGTATGTTTTTCAACACAAAGGGATCATGTTTATCCCCGGCACCAGTTTTCTTGGTGACCTGCCGCCCAATTGGTTCCTGGGTATCGAGCCAAATGCATTTGGTGTGGTGGGTGCCATCGTGAACTTCAGTGTCACGCTGACCGTGAGTCGCCTGACCGCGCCGCCCCCGGCGTCGGTGCAACAGCTTGTTGAAGAGATCAGAGTGCCAGTGTCTTCGAGCTAGGCCCTCGCGGCGAGTTGGATGTTGTCAATCAAGCGCGTTTCGCCCAGCCGCGCAGCGACGAACAGTGCGCAATCCTGATCCATACGATCGACGAGCTGTAGCGTCGCAAGCTCCCTGAGCTCGAGGTAATCGACCGTAAACCCGGCGCGCTCCAGTGCCTTCCTCGCAGGGTCGATAATCGACGTCGGCGGACCGTCTGGTGTTGCCGTCAGGGCCGCGCCACAGCTTTGCAAGGTTTGCCGCAGCAATGGCGCAACGGCACGTTCTGATGCGGACAGGTACTGGTTGCGGGAGCTCAGTGCGAGGCCATCTTCCGCACGTTGAGTGGGCCCGGACTGGATGTCGATGGGCAGGCCGAGGTCGCCAACCATTTTCTTGATGATCAGTAATTGCTGAAGGTCTTTCTCGCCGAACACAGCAATGTCGGGGCCTACCAGCTGGAATAGCTTGTAAACCACGGTGCAGACGCCATCGAAGTGTCCCGGTCGATCCTTACCGCACAAAGCGTCGCCCAGTCCGGGCACATGAATTGCCGTATGCGCAGCGCTGCCGTCCGGATAGATGTCGTCTGCGCTGGGCGTCAGAACAAGATCCACCCCGGCCTCCCGCAGCGCGTTTAGGTCGTCATCGAGCGTCCGAGGATAGGTATCCAGATCTTCATTTTCGGCGAACTGCATAGGGTTCACGAAAATCGACACCACCACCGCATCAGCTGCCGCGCGTGCCTGATTTACTAGCGCCAGGTGGCCGTCATGCAGGTTTCCCATGGTCGGCACAAATGCGACTCTGCGGGCGTGGTCCCGGAGTGTGGTCAGGTGTGCTTCGAGGGCGGCCGTGTCTGAGACGACAATCATTGTCCGAGCCTACGAGTAGGTGTGCTCTTCCTTGGGATACTCTCCGGCCTTCACCGCATCAACAAAAGCCTTGAGCGCAGCCTGAATCGAGGGGGCCCCCTCCATGAAGTTCTGCACGAATTTGGGTGCGGTGTCCGTCATGCCCAGCATGTCGTGGAGCACGAGCACCTGTGCGTCGGTGCCGCTACCTGCTCCGATACCAATGACCGGGATATCCAGTTTCGATGAGATATCGGCGGCCAATTCGGCTGGAATACATTCAAGAACCAGCAGACTGGCACCGGCGTCCTGAATCTCCACAGCGTCAGCCAGAATCGACTTTGCCTCTTTTGGCGTTCGTCCCTGCACCCGGTAACCGCCGAACACGTTGACCGATTGGGGAGTCAGTCCCAGGTGCGCGCACACAGGCACGCCTCGCTCAACCAAACGATGAATACTGTCGCTAAGCCAAGTGCCGCCCTCCAGTTTGACCATCTGCGCACCGGCTTGCATCAGCCGCGTGCTCGCATGGAGCGTGTCGTCGGCATTAGAAAAGCTCATGAAAGGCAAGTCGGCGACAATCAGAGAATGGGGCCGCGCGCGAGCAACACACTCGGTGTGATAGGCCATTGCGTCCAGCGAGACAGGGATCGTCGTCTCGTGCCCCTGAAGCACCATGCCCAATGAATCGCCAACCAGAATCGTCTCCGCCCCGGCCTCGCTGGCCAGCCGCGCAAAAGTGGCGTCGTAGGCCGTTATCATCACAAACTTGTCACCCGATGCCTTCATGGCATCCAAGGTGCTAATGGTGATGCGCTTGGTCATTCTGTCGACTCCCAACGGCTGCTTATCAGCAGGTTCTCAGCTAAAAAAAGTAGGGTTGAAGTAATGTCGACCCTTCTTAATGTTCAGCATGTAATCCACGAGCTGCTCATAGTCTCTATCGCCCTGTGCCAGATCGATCTCATTGGCATTTACGATCAGTAGAGGCGCGGCATCGTAGTAAAGAAAGAACTCGCTGTACACCTCGTTCAGTTGTTCCAGGTACCGACGATCAATCAGTCGCTCGGCGTCAATACCCCGGCGATCAATTCGTTCGAGCAGTCGATCGGGGCTGGCCTGCAGATAGATCACCAGATCTGGGACGGGTGCGTCGACGCGCATCTTGCTGAATACCTTTTCGTAGAGCGCGAACTCATCGGGATCAAGGTTGACGCCAGCGAACAGTGGGTCTTTTTCCAGCACGAAGTCCGCGACGCGGGCCTGATCGAACATATCTCTCTGTTTTAGCTCGGTGATTTTTTGAACGCGCTGAAACAGGAAGAACAATTGAGTGGCGAGTGCCGTTTGCTGTCGGTTCAGATAGAACCGCTCCAGAAAAGGGTTCATCTCAGCTTCTTCAAGCAGCAAGTCGTAGTCAAATGTATCGGCGATGCGGCGGGCGAGGGTGGTTTTGCCTACGCCAATGGGTCCCTCCACTGCAATGTAGCTCGGCACCGTTCGGCCGCGCAGAGAGATCCCAGAAGAAGTGCTTTGCTCGGGCAACCCAATCGCTCCTGCAGTGATCATCGCGGGAATTCACACAATACGCGAATCATTTGCCCTGCGCACTGCGCCTGAAGCGCTTGCAGGGTGCTCGTTCCTGGGAGGCAGTAGTCCTTGCCCAGCAATTCAATCATAGGATCTAGAACGAACCGACGTTCGTGGGCGCGAGGGTGGGGTAACACCAGATCGGTGGAGGTTATTTCGCATTTGTCGTAGGCCAGTAAGTCGAGATCGATGCAGCGTTCACCCCAGTGCCGAAGCCGTTTTCTGCCCATCTTCGTTTCCGTGGCTAAAAGTGCCGATAGCAGTTTCTCTGGGGCCATCGATGTGTGAAGTGAAATCACCGCATTGTAAAAATCCGGCTGGTCCTGAGGTCCATGGGGCGCGGACAAGTACACGCTTGAGGTCGCCTCTACGGTGATTTCTGGATCAGCGGCCAGCCGCCGATAGGCGGTCGTAAGTTGCGTCAGTGGCTCCTCCACATTGGATCCCAAACCCACTAACGCCTGCTTCATGAATCGCTATTTCTGCGCCGGCGCCGGGGGCGGCGTTCACTGCGTTCCTCTCGACGCGCTCGTGCACTACCTACCAATTCTGGGTACCGTTGCTGTTGGTCGGTCCAGAATGCAGAGCAGTCGTCGCCCAGCGCATCTGTTTGTTCCCGTAGTAGACGCAAATCGAATGAGGCGCGGAACCAGCGATGGGCCAGGTGGTCTTTGATTTTCTTTGGCTGCATGCGCTCTAGACGAGGTTGAAGATCCCAGATATCCCGCATTGCCAGAGAGAAGCGCTTGGGGATAGCGAGGCGCTGACACGCTTGTTGGACAATTTGTTGCCCTGCGCTGTGCATAGCTTGGATGGGCGATTCTCCGCTCACCGCAAGCTGCTCCGCGCATGCCTGTACAGCTGGCCAGTAAAGCGCAGCAAGCAGAAAAGCGGGGGTGACAGGCCGCCCGTCAGCAACCCGGCGATCTGTATTGCCGAGCGCCAGCTGCTGCAGCTCAAGTGCAGGCTTCCGCTGCGTTGCTGGGGATGCCGCTTCGCCCATGAGAGAAGTGAGCAATTCGTAATGCCTTAACAGCTTGAAAGTGGGAGCAGAGAAGCCGTTCATGAACAGCTTCAGCCACTCATCAAAGAGGCGTGCAGGCGGGATGTCTGTGAGTAACGTTCGGACTGATGAGATCGCCGACTCGGTATCGGATTCCAGATCAAACTGCAGACGCGCGGCAAATCGCACCACGCGCAACATGCGGACAGGGTCCTCGCGATACCGCGCTGCCGGATCGCCTATGATTCGAATCACGCGATCTGCAACGTCTGCCTGACCACCCAGCTGATCAATGAATTGGTGTGAGGAGGTGTCGTAGTAAAGCGCATTGATGGTGAGGTCCCGGCGCCTAGCGTCCTCCTCCAGAGATCCGTACACGTTATCTCTCAGTAGCCGGCCGGATTGACTGGCTCGGGCATCTTGTTCGGAGCGCTCCTCTTCATGACCGCGGCGAAACGTGGTGACCTCGATGATCTCCCGACCGACCCGCACATGAACGATCTGAAAGCGGCGTCCAATGATTCGGGCATTGCGAAAGCACTGCTTGATTTGCTCAGGAGTGGCATTGGTGGCCACGTCGAAGTCCTTGGGGTGCTTGCCGATCAGAAGATCGCGCACCGCTCCCCCGACCACGTAGGCGTCGAAACCGTTCTCTTGTAGTTGTTCAGCCACGAACCGACACCCCGGAGAAAAATCCGAGGGCTCAAAAACCGGTGCACCCAGCGTTTGCGACTTCAAGGAATGGTTATCCACCGCGACACGGGATCCTCGGGGCGACGTCGTTGCACATTTGCCAACGTGCCGGAGAGGAAAGCCAGCTGAAAATCAGAGAAAAGAGGTTGCCCAGAAAGAAACATGGGGAAGTTTCCTTCCCCACCCAGGTCCGTTATGACATCGTTTTTTTTATTGGGCCGATTATTATTATTCCGGCTCTGCGCTGATAACTGCATGTCACATGCCATATTCAAAAAAGTGTTAAAAAACATCGCGTTGTCCAGTTTTTGACCGGATATCGGGGCCGGTAGGTCCAAAGAGTGTTACGTAATTGCACCGCAGTGTTACAAATTCTCACCAGAAACGAAATGTTCAGGCGGACTTTTGCTTCTGGCGGGGGATACCAAACCGCTGTCTCCGCTCCCACAGGCATTTGCGGCTGATGCCCAGCTTTTGTGCCAGCTCCGTCTCATTCATCGCGTCCTGATGCTGCAGCACAAATCGCTGAAAGTAGTCCTCGAGTGACAACTCGCCGCCGGCGTCCTCCATCGATCCTCCCTCAGCAGGCGGGTCATTCGGACTCTGGCGGCTTGTCTGTGACGAAGCCGATCCGGACAGCGTGATGTGCAGCTCTGCGCCTTGGGACATTACCAGACTGCGCTCGATCACATTTTGTAATTCGCGTACATTGCCGGGCCAGCGATGTGCCGCCAAAGCGTCACGGCTGTCCTCGGATAGCGGCTTGGCCGGCACACCGAGCTTGGCCGCTTGTTTGTCGATAAACCAATTCGCCATGGCGACAATATCGCCATCACGCTCGCGCAGCGCAGGAATATCCAGTCTCAGTACGTCGATCCGATAGAAAAGATCCTCCCGAAACTCGCTTCGCTCCGCCAGTTCTGCAAGATTACGGTGGGTGGCGCAGATCAGACGAACATCGACTCGCTTGCTCGTAACGGAGCCAATTCTGCGAATCTCCCCCTCCTGCATAAAGCGCAGTAAGCGGGCCTGGGCGGCGAGAGGCAATTCTCCGATTTCATCCAAAAACAGCGTCCCGCCGTCAGCGGCCTCAATCAAACCAAGCCGACTGGCAGTGGCGCCGGTGAAAGCCCCTTTTTCATAGCCAAACAATTCCGATTCAATCAGGGTTTCGGGAATAGCGGCGCAGTTAACAGTCACGATAGGTTTGTCACCGCGCATGCTGATGCGGTGCACTTGCCTCGCTGCAAGCTCCTTACCGGTCCCCGTCTCGCCCACAATCAGTACGGCGGAGTCAGTTCGAGCGACTCGAGCAATGGTGTCCTCGAGCGTTCGCATTCTCGAGCATGCTTCGCTGCGGAAGTAGTCATTTTGGCCTGCGTTAGCTTGAGAGGTTTGATGCTCGGCACACAGCTGCCCGATCCACTCGACAAGGTGTGCGGCATCAGCCTCACGATCGCAGACATCGACTGCTCCCGAGCGGGCTGCTTGCATCACGTTTTGCGGTCGTGATGTGGGCAACAGGGCAGCGAGCGGAATAGGCCACACCCTTCGGTTGAGTGTCGCCAGATCGGCGAAAGCGGGATGTTGCCCTACTATCACCAGATCGCATTGCGGTTGCCAGAGAGCAAGACCTCGCTCGTCTGCTGGGATATCAGTCAGCACGTCGGCCCCGGCGTGCTGACACGCTTCCGTCAAGGCTGCCAGCAATGCTGGGTCTTTCTCAATTAATTGGATTCGCATGGGCCCTCGCGCTGTGCTCCGACTCGCCAATGTTACCGGCGATAGATTGGCATGCGAGTTAGAAAGTAACACATTTACCAAAAGGTGTTGATTATCTTCTCATGCACCAGTTTTCAGTAGCGTGGTCGAGAATCTCGGGTACACGGCGTGCGCTGCTCGGTGGCGCGGGCTGCGCCAGGTGCTGCAAGCATTGGCGAACATTTTGCTCAGGTTGACGGTTGTCGAGAGGTGGCGCACCGGTCTGCTTGCTCAGCTTGTTGCCCGCCTCATCGACCAGAATTGCCACATGGGCATAAGAAGGTGACTCCAGCCCAAGAAGGTGCTGTATCCAGCGTTGCCAATACGTGGATTCCAGCAGATCTGCGCCTCTAACAATGTGCGTGAAGCTGGGCTTCGCATCATCAATCGCTGCGGCCAGTTGGTAGGCGTAGAGACCATCGCGGCGCTTCACAATGAAATCCTCTTGCGCAGTCTTGGCTAGAGCGGGCTGCTCTCCCAAAAACCGATCGCTAAATCCCTCTAGCCTCTCAGGTGTGACTTTGACACGCAGACTATGCGGCGTCTCAGCACTGATGTTTTGGTCCTGACAGCGCTGCCCACAACAGCCATTGTCGTCGAGCGTAGCTCGGGTGCAGAGACAGCGAAACAACCATCCCGATGACATGAGCCGATCAAGCGCGCTGTCGTAGCGTGAGGAGGAATGCGATTGATAAAGGATAGGGCCGCTCCATACCAGCCCGTGTGCAACGAGGGCCTTGGTGATGGTGTCGATGCTCCCTGCGACGGCCCTAGGGGGGTCGATGTCATCTATGCGCAGCTGCCATCGTCCGTGATGGTGTCGCGCATCGAGAAAGCTGGCTAGTGCTGCGACCAAGGAGCCCGCGTGGAGCGGTCCGGTCGGGGAGGGCGCAAAGCGCCCGCGATAGGAGTTGGAATCGGTGTCTGCTGGTGAGTCGTTCAACCCAGCTCCTGCCGCTCCTTGATCTCTGCCAGGGTCTTACAGTCGATGCACATGGTCGCGGTAGGCCTTGCCTCAAGCCGCTGAATACCAATCTCGATGCCACAAGCATCACAGTAGCCGTAATCATCGTTCTGCAATCGGTCCAGCGTGGAATCGATTTTCTTGATCAACTTTCGCTCGCGGT
>ERZ802821.983-NODE-983-length-15610-cov-22.489_pt1 | contig 15610 bp, 14 predicted proteins | sample MGYA00345648_ERZ802821 | MGnify/ENA primary metagenome ERZ802821 (study PRJEB30503, sample SAMEA104212357) | marine metagenome | biome: Westerlies Biome; feature: [SRF] surface water layer (ENVO:00010504) within the epipelagic zone...; material: water... | reverse complement strand
TAGAAGCTATTCGTCAATTAAGGAATTCTGCAGGAGACAATGTAGGTGAAAGATCTGATGGAGGATGGATTGACAATGCTAAATTGTCAGTTGCTCATGGTAACGGCGGTGTTTTATCAAGCCAGGTTACAAATGTTTGGGGTGTTTCTGAAACTCTCTAAATTACGATTTGAGAATTTTTAGATAATAAAAAGTTCCAGTTTCTTCATTATATTTCACCTCAAGCTTGCCTTTTATTGTTATAGGATCAAAGGAAAAGTCTATTGCCCTTTCTGAACTTATTTCGATAACCTGAGATGGTCCAACATGGTAATGGAATGGACAACTTAATGGATAAGGTCCAATTAAAAATTTTTTTTGTTTTTCTGATTGCTCAAGTGGAAACATAAAACCCATTATAGTGACTATTTTCCCATTATATTTTTTAACTTTATCATCATAAGCTGGTTTTATAAGACAATAATCAAAACCTTCTTTATCAATTGTACAATCTTCAATTTCTTTGGTTTTACCAAATAATTGCCATGGTAAAGCATCTCCTGTTACCTCAAGAGGCTCATATAAATCTTCAACTATAATATTTTCATTAGGATCAATATCATTTAGGTTAAATTTTTCATAACCAAAAGCTTCAAAAGCAAATAAAGAACAAATAAGTATAATAATAAATTTTTTATTCATATGTGTGATCTTTTCATAATTTACTTTACGTGCAAGAAAATAAATTTTTAACTATTTAGTAAGGTATTTCTAATATTTTGTTTATATACTTTTAAGCAAGGTAAAAGACAAGCTAGGAAAGAAATAATTAAAATAACAAACCACATTGTTAAAAGTTCATAAATGAAATCAAACTGATTAGTTACAATATTTTTTCCAAGCAATGAGAAAAACTCTATAGTTTTATAAATTATTCCTCCAAATAGTAAGCCAATAAAACTTCCTAAAAATGAAATAGTCATCCCTTCTATTAAAGTAATAGAAAAAATTTTAATCTTAGTAAAACCGAGTGTTCTTAATATTGCAATATCATACTTTCTTTCATTTATATTATTTAATAATGTAAATAATATACCTGCAAATGATAAAGATATAATTAACATACTTAAGTAATCAATAACTTTATGAGCTTCTCCAGTTATCTTAAATAATTTTGAAATTTCAAGATTAGGACTTGCTGCTTGCATATTTGTATTTTTGTTAATTAACCTTGGAAAAGAAAAGGCTGAAGTTTTATTTTTATATTTCAATAATAATGCCGTTACTTCTAAATTATTATTATTCTTAAGAGATAAATCTTCATTAGAATGTAAGCTCCAGACACTATCCAAATTTGTAATGATTAAATTATCTAATATAGTTCCTGTTTTTTTTAAAATACCAACTACTTTATAAGGCTGTTCAGAGTGTACATCTCCAGTATCAACAAGACCATGAGACCCAACAAAAAATTTATCTATTTTTAAATGTGTAAAATTAGCAACATTGGAACCAATAACAGATTGCATAGGTTTATCCCATATAGAACCTAATTTTAGCTTTGCATTATATAGTTTAAAGAAGCTCTTGTCAGTACCTACAATTCTAAAATTTTGGAAATTATCTCCTAATGAAATAGGGACCCCAAATTTAATTGCAGGGTGTTTCATAATTTTTTTAGCATTTTTATAGTTTATATTGCCTGTAGGGATATCAATATGATGAATAGAAGATAGAATTAATTGAAGGGGACTTCCTTTAGCACCAATAACCACATCTAAATTAGGATTATTTTTTTTAAAAGTATCTTTAGTAATTTGGTTAACTAAAATTGAAACTGTTATTACGGTCATACCTAAGATCATCAGGAGCATACTAATGATAAAATTTAATGGTTTAGATTTTAAATATAAAAATGAAATTGTGAATATATTTATAACTATTCTCCTAATTCTAAAATTTCGTTAAAATTAAGAAGGGATTGAATACGTTTGTCATGAGTTATTAAAATCAATGAGGATTTATATCTTTGACACTCTTCTTTGATAAGCTGTATGATCATATCCGTATTATTATCATCCAATGATGAAGTGGGTTCGTCACAAAACACCCATTTTGGTTTACCTATAAAGGCACGTGCAATAGCGACTCTTTGCTTTTCTCCAATACTTAATTTTGAGACCGTAACATGAGATTTATCAGCTAAACCGACCCTTTGAAGAAGGTCATACATATGATCATTATCTTTTAAATCTAGTGCAGTGTTTGCTAATTGTAGATTTTGCTTAATTGTAAAAGTATTTATTAAATTAAAATTTTGAAAAACAATACCAAGTTGATTACCCCTAAATTCATCTATCTTATTTTCAGCTAAATTATAAAGGCAAATGTCATTATAAAATATGTTTCCTGCAGTTGGCTGTTGAAGACCACACAAAATACTTAGTAGTGTTGTTTTTCCTATACCAGAAGGACCTGTAATTAACAGGTCCTTTTCTTTTTTTATTTTAAAATCTATGTTTGAGAATAATTTTTGGCCATCAATTGAAAATGATAGATTTTCACAGATTAACATAAATTATTTATCCTAAACATTCCTTTAAACTTTTAGCCATATTTTTAAGTAATTGTATATAAAAATTTTCTTTTCCAGATATGTTTACACCTAATGGATCAAGAGTTCCAATCTGCGCGTTTGTTCCTTCAACAACTATTTTGACTAATTTACTATCAAATTGAGGTTCTTGAAATACACATGATGCGTTTAATTTTTTTATTTTATCTTTAATAAAAGAAATTTGCTTTGGTGAAGATGCAATGTCGCCTTCGAGTGCTACAGATCCAACAGCATTTAGGTCAAAGGTTTTTTCAAAATATTGATAAGCATCATGAAATACCACGTAAGGTTTCCCTTTTATTGGAGCTAAATCTTTTGCCAATTCATTTTTTAATTTTTGAATTTTATCAATCATTTTATTTGAATTTTCTGAATATTTACTGGCATTATCAGGGAAAAGTAAGGTCAACTCCTTATTTACTTTTTCTACAATTTTAATTGCATTATCTGGGCTTAACCAGATATGTACATCATCTTTACTTTCATGGTCATCGTGATCATCATGTTTTTTGCCATGCTTATCATGATCATCGTGATCGTCATGTTTTTTAGCATGCTTATCGTGATCATCATGGTCATTGTGTTTTTTACCATGCTTATCATGATCATCATGATCGTCATGTCCATGATGGTCATGACGTTCCCAGGCTTCATTGTCCCTAATTGCAAGATGTTCAATGCCTGTTTCTTCTAACAGATTAATTATTTTAATATTTTTGGGTAGGTTTTTAAAAACTTTAGTGACACTACTTTCCAAATGATTTGAAACAAAGAAAATAATATTCGCTTCTTGCATCTTCTTTGCATCAGAAGGTTTTAATTTATACTCGTGTGGTGAAATATCTGCTGGTATTAATGAAATAGTTTTTCCAGTGTCTCCAATCACGGCACTTACAAGAGAATTAATTGGTTGAATAGTTGTTATTACACCCTTTGTATCAGCTGCAAAAAGATTTGAGCTAGAGAATAATATCAAAATAATAATAGAAAGTAATTTATTCATTATGTGTCCTTAAAAAATTTGTAATGTTATAACGTAACATTACTATTTATGTAAGCTTTAAAAGTCAAGATTAATAATGTATAAGATACTGTAAAATTAATAAAAAATATTAAAGGAAAACCTTTAAGTTTAGATGCGATACAAATTTTAAATAAATATAATTTCTTGTTAGAATTATTTAATAATCAAAAGCGCATAAAAAAGATTGCAATTAAAAATGAAAATTAAAAATGCACTAATATCGGCACATAATCTTAACGTAATTAGAAATGAAAAAGCCATATTAAAAAATATTGATGTTGAGATAAATAAAAATGACTTTCTAACCATTATTGGACCAAATGGTGCTGGTAAAACAATGCTACTTAAATGTTTAATGGAGTTTTACAAACCTGATAGTGGTAAAATTATTAAAAAACCAAATTTAAGAATAGGATATATGCCTCAATCTATAAATATCATTAACACAATGCCGATGAGTGTTCGGAATTTCATAACCGTGAGAAAAAAATTTGATGAAATTTCTTTTAGACATGTTATTTCTGAGACTGAGACTGATAAAGTTATTAACAAACAACTATCAGTTTTATCAGGGGGAGAAATGCAAAGAGTTTTGCTTGCAAGAAGTTTATTGAATAATCCTGAATTACTTATTCTTGACGAACCAGCTCAAAATCTAGACGTGTCAGGTCAAATAAACTTTTACAAACTTTTACAATCTATTTATTCAAAAAGGAACTTAAGTATATTGATGGTATCTCATGATTTACACTTAGTAATGGTTTCTACTAAAAAAGTATTATGTCTTTCTAATCATATATGTTGCGTAGGCAAACCTCAGCAGATAACAAAGGATCCAGAATTCATTTCAATGTTTGGTAAAGATATGGCAAACATAATGGCAGTTTATCAACATTCAAATAATTCTAATCGTCATAAAAACAATCAATTTTTAAATGGAGAACAAAATAACTGATCCATTTATTATAAGAGGTATTTTAGCAGGTATAGCAGTTGCTTTGATATCTGGTTTGGTAGGATGTTTTGTGGTGTGGAGAAGGCTATCATATTATGGTGAATCCATAGCGCATAGTTCCTTACTAGGTGCTGGGTTAGGAATTTTGTTAGGTATTGGCATCAACTTTGGAGTGGTATTTATATGTCTATTATCTGGAATATTATTTTTATGGTTACAACAAAGTAAAGCATTATCATCTGACACTTTGCTTGGTGTATTAGCTCACGTAGCTATGGCGCTAGGAATAATTGTAATTTCGTTTAATAAAATTAAAATTGATTTGCACGCTATTTTATTTGGAGACATTTTAACTGTAAGTTATAATGATATTTGGGGAATGTATGTAGGTGTTCTTTTAGCTGTAATTATAATATTATTTAATTGGTCATCTTTACTATTAGTAACTGTAGATGAAGATTTAGCAAAAGCCGAAGGAATTAATCCTTTATATATGAATCTACTATTAACTTCAGTTTTAACGATTGTTGTTGCATTATCGTTACAGATTATAGGGCTATTACTTATAACTGCAATGTTAATAATACCAGCTGCAACTGCTAGAAGATTAGTTAATTCACCAGAATTGATGGTTGTTGTTGCAACATTAATCGGTATTTTTTCAGTTATCATAGGGATATTTTTATCAGTTGAAGCTGATATTCCATCAGGTCCATCTATTGTAGTCATAAGCGCAATTTTATTTTTTCTTTCTCATTTTTTTGGAACTTTTTTAAAAAAAGAATAAATATTTTTAATTTTTAAAACTAAAATTTTGTAATTCTATGGTTTTAAAACAATCTTACCTTTGGCACCTCTAGATAAAATTTTTTCTAAAACAACAGATGCTTTAGATAAAGGATAACTTTCTTCTATGAGTGGTTTGAGTAAATCTTTTTGATACCAATCAAATAGCTCAATCATATTCTTTTTATACTCCTCTGGTTCTCCACGAGTAAAAGCTCCCCAGAAAACACCTACAACACTAAATTCTTTAACTAATGCAAGGTTGACTGCTAGTTTTGGTATAGTACCTGACGCAAATCCAATAACTAATAATCTACCACTTCTAGCCATAGTTCTTGCAACTGTGTCAAAGATATCACCTCCAACAGGATCAAAGATAACATCCACACCTTTACCATTTGATATACTTTTCAACTCTTCTTTTAGATTATCGTATCCAATGGAAATATCTGCTCCATTATCTCTGGCTATTTTTTGCTTTTCAACATTTGAAGATACAGCAATCACTTTTGCGCCTATTATTTTGCCAATCTGAATAGCTGCTATTCCTGTTGATCCTGACGCTCCTAAAACAACCAACAACTCATTTTTTTTAAGCTTAGCTCTTTGTTTAAGAGCGTAATGTGATGTACCATATGCACATAACAGAGCGCATGAATCGTCAAATGACATTTTATCAGGTATTTTGAAAACTGATTTTTCTTGAACAACAGCTTGTTCAGCATATCCACTTAACTGAGAAAGTGCTGCTACTCTATCACCTGTTTTAAAATGTGATATATCAGTTCCAACTTTTAAAATTTCACCCGCCACTTCCATGCCAGGAATAAAAGGAGTTTCTGGCTTTAATTGGTATTTGCCTTGAACTAATAATCCGTCTGGAAAGTTCACACCCACAGATTTAACATTTATGATTACACTTTTATCTTGAATAATAGGTTCTTTGACATCTTTATATTCTATATTTTGGATTGGTCCAAAATCGTTACAAACAATTGCTTTCATTTAAACGCCTTTATATAATTTTATAATTATGGAAATACTAAAGATATTGTTTCTGCAATAAATGCTGGCTTACTTTCATTTTTAATTTCTAATTCACATTTATTAACGACTCTATATCCACCATTACTCATTTCTTCACAGGAAATTATCGTTTTGTTTAGTCTAACATGTGACCCAACTTTTACCATGTTGATAAATCGTACTTTATCAGAACCATAATTTAATGTTCTAGATGAATTTCGAACTTGTGAGTTTTGGGCAGCTAATTTTGGAAGTAAAGATAACATAAAATAACCATGAGCAATCGTTTTTCCATCAGGCATTTCTTTTTTTGCTCTTTCTTCATCTACATGTATCCATTGGTGGTCAGATGTTGCTTCAGCAAAGTTATTAATTTTTTCTTGTGATACATGATACCATTCACTTGGTGTCAGAGGTTTATCAATAAAATTTTTAATTTCAGAAGGGCGTTCAATAATTACCATTTTCTACTCTCTTATTTTGTGTTTAAATATCAGAATAAATGATAGTTTATTTAATATTAAATAAAAATAAAATTTTGTGGAGATTTTCATGTCTCATTATAAAAAATTTAAACTAGAAGGTGTAATTCCAGCAACATTACTAGCCTTTGATAAAGATTTTCAAATAAATGAAAAAGCTAGCAGAAAACATATAAAAGAATGTGCTTTAACAGACGGTATATCAGCTATAACAGTAAATGGGCATTCATCTGAGATACACGCATGTAATTTTGAAGAGCAAAAAAGAATATTAAGTTTTTCACTTGAAGAAGTTGGTGATTTTATACCAGTAATAAACGGTGTTTATGCTGATGGTAGTATTGAGGCAGCAAAAATTGCTAAAATGTCTGATATAACTGGTGCTTCAGCATTATTATGCTTTCCTCCACAAAGTATGGCTATGGGTGGTCATTTAAGGCCAGAAATGGCTTTAGAACATTTTAAAAGAATTGCAGATGCTACAGATTTACCTCTAATATGTTTTAACTATCCATCTGCAGGAAATTTAACCTATCCATTTGATACATTATTAAAACTTTTTGAAACTGTACCAACTATAAAAGCCATAAAAGATTGGTCAAATGATCCTATGATTCATGAAAAACATATAAAAACATTTCAAAATCTTTCTAATCCGGTAAATGTTCTTACTACTCATAGTTCGTGGTTAATGTCATCATTGGTAATGGGAGCTAAGGGTTTGTTGTCAGGAGCAGGTAGTGTAATAGCTTCTTTACAAGTCGAATTGTTTAATGCTGTAAAAGTTAAAAATTTGGAAAGTGCTCAAAGAATTAATGATCAAATTTTTCCTCTAGCTCAAGCTTTTTATTCTCCACCATTTTTAGATATGCATAATAGAATGAAGGAAGTTTTAGTTCTCACTGGAAAAATGGAAGAGGCCATAGTAAGACCTCCTTTAATGAAGTTGAGTTCAATGGAAATTAATAAATTGAAAAAAGCAGTTGAATTATCAAAAATTTAAAAACTTTAAACCTTAGAGTTTAAGAATCATGAATTTTTACATATTCAAAATCACCAGGTTTATTATCAATACCTAAATCAGGTGCAGAAATCCAATCAGCATATCTTCCGGGTTCAGAAACTGGTTTCATTAAAGACTCAATAAATAAGTTATCGTCTTTTGTCGGTAAAAACGTATTTTCTTCTTTATTCCAGTTTTCTTTAGTTAAAACATCACCTAATGGTGATATATTAGCACTCATAAATGTACCAATTTTTCTATTAAAACCCTCAAAAGGTAATTTCATTTCAAAATTAATTTTAGCTTCTTCTATGGTTCTATTCCATCTTTTTATACTTACTGCAGTATCTTTTGTGTAATCATCTCTTAATCTCATATTAAGTGATAATAGAGCAGGGGCTTTTTTATTAATAATTTGTCCATCAGTAAATTCTAAAATTGGGTAAGTGTCATTTTTTAGTATATGATCATCTTTTATTTTTGTTTCCCAAAATCTTCCTTTTACTCCTGCTGTATATGTGTTTGCAGCATTTGTAGAAATTTCAGATCCAAACAAATCTAATGATAATGAATAATGAAGGTTTATTTTCTTTTGAATTGTTGGTAAATCAATAACGCCTAATTCTCTTATTTTTGAAATATCATAAGGATCTGAAATACCTGCTTTATTCATCATTTCGCATGTTTTTTTTATTACTCTTCTTACACCATTTTCACCAACGAACATGTGATGAGCTTCTTCTGTAAGCATAAATCTACAAGTTCGTGAAAGTGGATCAAATCCAGATTGTGCAAGGGCTTCTAATTGCATTTTTCCGTCTCTGTCTGTGAATGCTGTAAACATAAAAAATGAAAGCCAATCTGGAGTTGATTCATTAAACGCTCCTAACATTCTTGGAGCATCTTCGGATCCTGATTGACGTTTAAGCAATTCATTAGCTTCTTCTCTTCCGTCAGAACCAAAATATTTTTGAAGAAGATAAACCATTGCCCACAAATGTCTTCCTTCTTCAACATTTACCTGAAACAAATTTCTCATATCATAAAGGGATGGAGCTGTACTTCCCAAAAATCTTTGCTGTTCAATCGAAGCTGGTTCAGTATCACCTTGTATAACAATTAACCTTCTTAACATAGATCTATACTCACCTGGAACTTCCTGCCATACTGGTTCACCAATGTGATCACCAAAAGGAATTGTTCTTCCTTCCTTTTGAGGAGCTAGTAAAATACCCCAGCGATATTCAGGCATTTTAACGTAGTCGAAAGTAGCCCAACCATCTTTATCAACATTTATTGCAGTTCTTAAATAAACCAGCATATCTTGAAAACCAACTGGCCCAAGATCTTTCCACCAATCAATATAACCTGGATGCCACCTTTCAAGAGCCTTTAGAACGCGTTTATCAGACGATAAACTTACATTATTTGGAATTATTGTATCGTATTCAACTTGACTGTTATTTAGCATATTATCCCCACTTATGTTCTTTCTTTAGTATATTGACCTTTGTTGCCAGTTCCATATTTTTTCAATGCGCCATTCTCACCTACAGCGCTTGGTCTTTGAAATATCCAGTTTTGCCAAGCAGATAACCGACCAAAAATTTTAGTTTCCATTGTTTCTTTTCCTGGAAATCTCAAGTTAGACTCCATACCAACCATAGAATCAGGAGAAAAACTACTTCTTTCTTCTAAAAATATCCTAATTTCATCTTCCCAATCAATATCATCAAACATAAAAGTAATTAAGCCCAAATCATTTGCTTCTTCAGCCAAAATTTGTTTGTCTAGATTTTGTTTTGCTAGAAGAATTTGTTCAGGTGATCCTATAAATCTTGTATCTATTCTAGACATATCGTTTGACATCAGGAAACTGCCAAAATTAGAATTTGATAAAATAATAGTCGCTTCCTTATTATCATATTCTTCAAACTCTCCTTCAGCCATATAACTTCTATCAGCAGCAAAGATTAGTTCAGATAAAAACCCTGCGTAACAAGATCCAGGTTCAATTAAAGTTATTAAAGTTCGTGAAGTAAGATCTATTCTTTTAAAAATTCTAGTCCAAAAATATGATATTTCATTAATAAACCATTGGTTTTTGTAAGTCTCAAATAATTTGTCATAAGACAAAACATTAGAAATTTCACCAGAGGTTTTAAAAACTATTATTCCTATTTCTAATTCGTTAAATCTTAAATTCAAGATAGCATCGTCTAATTCTCTAGCACATTTCAAAGGCCAAAAATCATCGCCTTGGGATACGATATCACTTAAATTTTCTGGAGCAGTATCAAGAGGGGCGTTGATTGTAATAGTAGCGGATTTTTTTTCTCTATCTATTTGTATAGACAATGTTGAATATATAATCTCTTCGTTGCTTACATAGTTTTTTTGCAAATTATTTAGCTTAATACCAATTAAATCATCCGCTTTTTTTTTATTACAAGATTTTTCCTTAATCAGTAAATTAAGTTCATCATTTAAAGAAGATTTTTTAGTAATAGTGTCAACCAAACGCCAGTCTTTTGCTTTTTTAGCTTTTACACCTTCCTCCATAGTACAAAACACATCGGCAAGATCTCTTCTTATTTTTCGCTTATCTGTAAGCCTGGTTAAACCACCTGTGCCAGGAAGGACAGCTAGAAGTGGTACTTCAGGTAATGATATACTAGATGACCCATCATCTACTAGTAGAATATGATTGCATGCAAGGGCAAGTTCGTATCCACCACCTGCACATACACCTTCAACTAAACATATAAAAAATTGAGATGATTCCTTAAAAGAACTTTCTAAAAAGTTTCTTGTTTCATTAGTAAACTTACAAAAGTTTACTTTATGAGCATGATCTGATGATGCAAGCATTTTAATATTTGCCCCTGCGCAAAATGCTTTGTCATTACCAGATTTTATTATAACAGAATTTACATTTGGATGTTCAAATCTTATTCGTTGAACAGCGTCTGCAAGTTCTATATCTACACCTATGTCATAACTGTTTAGTTTTAATTTATACCCTTCAAAAAATCCTGCATCTTCATTTACCTTCATTATTAGAAAAGCACAATTATTCTCAATCAATAGCTCCCAATGTTTATAGGTATTAGGATTAGTCTCAAAGTTAATTCTATTTTTCATTTCTTTCCTTAGTTTAGACGTCTAACGTGTATAATTAATAACACTATAAGTCTATAAAAGATTAACAACAAAATCATGTATAAATTTCAATGTTATATCTGGACATTCATTCAATGGGTTATGCCCACAGTCTTTTATTATTTTTTTTGAAAAAGGTGCCTTTATGTTTTTTTGAATAATATTAAGTTGCTCTATTGATCCATAAGGGTCATTCAAACCTTGAATTCCTAAAACTGGAGTTTTAATTTCCGCAATATGATTTGTTATATCCCAATCTTTAAAGTTTTTATCTAACCAAACATTACTCCAGCCATAAAAGGCATTGTCAACGTCTCTATGATATTTTTTCAATTTTGAACGAAGTGATCCATGCTCATATTGATAAAGTGTTTTTTCAATTGCTTTTAGGTTATCATTTTCTATAAAAAAATGAGGAGCTAAAAGAACAGAGCCTATTAAATTATTTATTGTTTTGCCTCTACTACTTAATGCTGCAATTGTTCCACCATCGCTATGACCAATTAAAAAGTAATTTTTAATTTCAAGTTTTTGAATAAGAATGGGTAAATATTCTTCTGCTTCAATTGTCATATAATTAAGGGGTCTTGGTAACTCAGAATTAGATGATTCTCCGTAACCAAATCTAGAGTATACTAATACATTTAACTTTGTTTTTTCATAAATTAATTGTGGAATTTGTCGCCACATAGCTACAGAACCAAGACCTTCATGTAACAAAATTAAAACTGGAGTGTTGTCAGAAAAGTTTCCGAAGGTTAAATATTCTAGTTGTTTGTTGTTGATGTTCAAAAAAGAAGATTTAATTTTCATTATCAATTAACTATCTCAATTTGAATCGTTGAACTTTACCTGTAGCTGTTTTAGGGAGTTCTTCTACAAAATTTATCCATCTTGGATATTTCCATTTGCCAATTTTATTTTTCACATGTTCTTTTAAAATATTTTCTTTATCATTTTTGGTTATATTCTCATTTAAAATGACAAATGCACAAGGTTTATCTAGTCCCTCAGAATCTTGTTTTGCAACAACAGCGGCTTCTAGGACAATTTCGTGTGATACTAATGCTTGTTCAACTTCAAATGGTGATATCCATATTCCACTGACTTTAAACATGTCATCTGTCCTTCCGCTGTAGATAAATTTACTGTCTTTTAGTTTTTCATATTTATCTCCAGTTCTTGTCCATTCTCCTTCAAATGTTTTTCTAGACTTTGTAAGTTTGTTCCAATACGCGATTGCAGAGGATTTGCCTTTAACAAGTAACTCTCCTATTTCTCCTACATCAACTTCTTCATTGTTTTCATTTACTAAACGTAATTCATATCCAGGAACAGCACTACCAGAGGTTCCATAAACAATATCATCAGGCTTGTTAGATAAAAAAATATGTAACATTTCAGTTGATCCAACTCCATCTAGTATATCTACATTTGTAATCCTTTTCCAATCTTGGCCAATTTGAGAAGGAAGAGCTTCGCCTGCAGATACACATATTCTGAGGTTTTCAAAAGTAACATTATTTTCTCTTCTTAAATTTGCTAACATTGCTGCATAAATTGTAGGGACGGCAAATAAAATTGTTGGTTTTATTTTATTCATTATCTCATAAACACTGTCAGGTGTAGGTCTTAATGGGAAGAGGGCGGTGGTTGCACCAACGCCCATAGGGAATGTCATAGCATTACCTAAACCGTATGCAAAAAAAAGTTTGGCTACAGAAAATACTATATCTTTTTCTTCTATTTTTAAAACCTTGACAGCATATGTTTCAAAGGTTTCTAATAAGCTACTATGAACATGAATTACCCCTTTGGGTTCTCCAGTCGAACCAGAGGAATATAGCCAAAAAGCAGGTTCATCTCCAGAAACTTCTATTATTTCCTTTTCAACACATAAATCTAATTCGGCCGTAAAATTTTTAATACCTTTATCTTGATTAGTTTTTCCAATGACAAATATGTTATCTGTAAAACTATGCAGATTTGGTATATCAAGAATTAAGTCTTCGATTTCTTGGGACACAAAGATAGTATTTGCTCTACAGTCATTTATGATAGTCTTGACGATTTCTTTAGATAATAAAGTATTTATTGGCACTGGGATAACGCCAGCCTTTATACATCCCCAAAAAATTATCGGAAATTCAATTTGATCGAGAACTAACATTAAGACTCTTTCTTCTCTTCTGACGTTTAATTTAGAGAGAAGGTTTATCATTTTATTTGTTTGTATTGACAGCTCTTTATAGGATATTGACCGACCAGTTGATGTTGCTTCAATAAAAACTTTTTTATTTTCAATTTCAGTATCTAAATGTCTATCTATAAAGTAGTATGCAGCGTTATTATTTTTATTTTTTTTATATTCTTCCATAATTGAAGGTCCCCTTAATTCATATCCATTCTCTCAATGGCCAACTCTATTGTCTTAAGTCCTAAATTTCGAACCATTTCTCTTTTATATCTGGCAGAAGTATAGTGATCAGTTTTAGTGTTTAAATCCCATGCAAAATCGTTCAAACATTTCTTAATTTCCTTTAAATTATTTGAATGCCACTCTATAGCTGTTAATTTATCACAAACTCCTCCAACAACAAATCTAACATGATTTTCTTTTGCAATAGCAGCAAATGATGCCATAGCGAAATCACCATATTTTTCTGAAATTTCTTCGAATGCGTATCCTGTTTTTTTTGTTGCTTTTGGAAATATTACAGATGCAACAATTTCATTATCTTTTTTAGAAGTTAATAAGGGGCCTAAAAAAAAGTCTTCTGCATTTATTATTCTTTCTGAAGAATAACTCCTTAATTTTACTTTACCTTTAAGAGCTAAAAAACATAATGGAATTTCAGAGCTAGGGTCTGCATGGCATAGTGAACCAATTACTGTCCCTCGAGCACGATGTTGTTGATGACCTATATAAGGAAGGCATTGTGCAATAAGCGGTAAATCTTTTTTTGTTTTATGTCTTATTTCAAGTTCAAGTTGTCTGTAAAGAGGACCTATTTCTATGGTGTCTTTATAATCAATCAAGTCAATATCATCCTTTATTGTATTAATATCAATCAAGATTTTTGGTTTTGCTATTCGCATATTCATCATAGCAATTAATGATTGGCCTCCAGCTAAAATCATTGCATCTTTTCTATAATTTTCTAGGGCATTTAAAGTTTCTGACCAGTCTTGTGGTTGAAATAAGTCAAAAGAAGCTGGTTTCATAGTCTAGACCTAAAAAAATTAATTAATAAAGCCCAAAAACTTAATTTTTTATTTTTAGGAGATATTTCTTGTGTAAGCTGATTTAAAACTTGATTTAAAATAATTTTGGATGCTACGTTCAAAAAACGATTACCAATAGCAGCAATTTTTCCAGAAACTTCTACTTCGTAATAATAGTCTAAAATAGTTCCGTTTTGTTTGGTTTTTCTAAGTGTTATTTTGCCTTCGCCTGTTGCAGTTCCGAGACTTCCAGTTGCACTTCCTTTTATTTTAAAACTAATTGGTTTTACTAGATCTTTTAACTGAACTAAAAAGTCATATTTTCCTGTAATTGGACCAAAATTGATGTTAATTTCGCCCGTATAAATGTTTGGTTCTTTTATTTGTATATCTTTTGATCCTGGTAAAACTTTAATTAATGTTTCAGGATCTAAAATATTATCCCAAACTAATACATTATTCATATTTACAGATTTTGAACCTTGTCCATTAATTAAATGATTTTTATCTACATCTACAACTAATTTTTTTGAAAATCTTGACTTAGATCTTTGTTTTTCTTTTTTATGATTTGTTAAATATGCATATATTTTAGAATGTGTTAATGGCAGTGTAATATTTTCCACACCCAAAGCATCTGAGGCAGCATTTGCAATAGCAACTGGAGTAGACATACAATTTCCTTCACCTAAACCTTTGGCTCCTAATGGTGTAAATGGACTAGGGGTTTCAATATGAATAATAGTAGGTTTAATAATTTCACAAGTTGAGGGAAGTAAATAATCTGTAAAGGAACCACTCAAAAAAGATCCATCTTTATTATATTTAAATTCCTCATATAAAGCGGCTCCAACGCCATGAGCAAACGCACCATAAATCTGTCCATTGGCAAGTAAAGGATTTAAAATTCTTCCAGCATCATGTCCTGTAATATATCTATCAATTTTTGCTTTTCCTGTTTTAGGATCAATTTCAAGTCCACAAACGTCAAAAACAAACCCATATGCTAGTGAGCCATTGATTTGATCATTTTGATTTGGTGGTTTTAGTTCTTGAGGAGACCATTGTACAACTTCTTGCAATCCATTTTTTGAGCTTTCATTAACTTGACTTGGAGACCAATGTTCATTTCCTCCTAATCTATTAAAAGGAATTTTATTATCTATATTATTCTTATCTAAAACATAGTTGTTTTCAAAAACCAAGTTTTCAGTTTTACAGTTTAATCTAGAAGAAGCAATTAAAGCTAACTTAGTTTTTAATTTTTTAGCTGCTAAAGCAGTAGTACCTGCTACTGCTCCTGCAAAACGGCTTGAATAATTTCCTGCAGCAATTGACCAAGGATCTTTCT
>ERZ802821.972-NODE-972-length-15680-cov-19.0047_pt1 | contig 15680 bp, 12 predicted proteins | sample MGYA00345648_ERZ802821 | MGnify/ENA primary metagenome ERZ802821 (study PRJEB30503, sample SAMEA104212357) | marine metagenome | biome: Westerlies Biome; feature: [SRF] surface water layer (ENVO:00010504) within the epipelagic zone...; material: water... | reverse complement strand
ATCGGCATCCGCGGGCAAGTTACCTCGCTGTTGCGTCAGCTTCTCATCCTTGGTGTATCGACCGCCCACCGTCAACGTCCAGCTGTCAGTGAAGGCGTAATCTGCCTCAAAGAACGCCGCTTGCGAGTCAGTCTCCTGGTGCGTGTACTGGGGAATATCCAGAACGGCACCCGGGACGACAAAGGTAATCCAGCTACGCAGCCGAATGTCGTATTCGGACTGCCAGTCGTAGACACCCGCCACCAGTTTCAGGGCACCGCCCGCGTCATAGGTAAAGCGCAGCTCGTGACTTTGCTGCTCATACTCGGCGGGTCTATCTGTGCCAAACAGCATCGGCTCTTCAGCCGTCCAGTTAGACACAATGGTCTCCTCAGTTTCAAAACTACCGTAGATGTAGTTCATTCTGAGATTTTCGGTGATATCCCAGCGCGCTTCGATGATGTGGGTCTCGGCGTCAAACGTAGCGTCGTCCGTGTTCAGTGCCAGGTCGTCCGGCGAGGACACGACAATACCGTCAGGCAGCGGAAACTCCGTCCAGGTTGTGGGCTCGTATATCACGCGAGAGGTTTTATAGCGGTCACCCGTTGTCGGCAGGTTGACGCTCTGGGCACACAGGTCAAACCCACTGCAGAATAATTGATCAGGTTGCCCGACGTTGAGTAGTGGCGGTGTATCCTGATCCGTCTCTTCGTTGGTATAGGTGTATTCCAACTCAAAGTTGTCTGTGGCATTCCAGAGCGCATTGAAACCGTATGACTGATAATCAATCTTGCCCTCTTCACGACCCAGGGCAACGTTGTCGTAGTAGCCGTCACGCAGGTTGTTTCTAGCAGCACTCAGTTTAACGGCGAGGTTGTCGGTCACGCCAAAATTCAAAATGCCGTCATACCAATAGTTGTCATAGTCCCCGTATCCAACCCGGACCTTGCCACCGAGCTCACCCGTGGGCCGGGTTCTCTCGACGCGAATGGTGCCGCCAACGGTGTTACGACCGAACAAAGTGCCTTGAGGGCCTCTGAGCACCTCCACTGACGCCAAATCGATGCTTCGTAAAATCGCGCCACTGTTAGCACCAATAAACAAGCCATCGATTTCAACGCCGACCGCTGGATCAAAATTCTTCTCCACATCGGCCACACCGACACCGCGGATGTAGAGCGCCGCGTTGCCACCGGGGCCCTGCGAGGTGTCGTCAAAAATCAGATTTGGCGAGATAAACGCGAGGTCTCTGATATCACGCGCAAAGGTGCGATTGATTTCTGTCTCGGTCAAAGCGCTGACCGAGAGACCCACGTCTTGAAGGTCTTCGTTCCTCTTGCGTGCGCTGACCACGACCTCCTCCAGCATCAACGCCTCTTGTGCAAGCGCAACAGGCGCAACTGGCAGCGCCGTCAGAGCGGCCAATACCGCAGCGCTGACAACAGTCTGTCTTGATCCTATTTTCATGGCTTTACCCTCTTCATGTGTTATGGCTTTTTTGAGTTATTGGGCGTCCGGTTCTTAAACGCAGGACTACCCTTCCGGAGCACTGAGTGTCGTACCCGCGAATTGGTTGAAATAATGGATGGTGACCTCCCGCTCGGAGATCCGCCAGATACCGTCGCGTCGCGCGTAGCTGTCTTTGTAAGTCGCGCCGACGAAGGTGGCCTCGGTGCTGTCTGTCAGCAGCCCCATGCAGTCCACGTCGCAGAGCCCGCTGGCGCTATCGGGCCCGGTGAACTCCACCACCAAATTCGATGTCACGTGCTGCGATTGCGACCAGGCGGGCCAAAGTACCTCGTGGATCGCCTCGTGAATGCCATCGTGACCGGCAAAATCGCCGAAGGGTGGGCCGATTTTCCACACGCAGTCATCCCACCAGATCGACAAGAACCGTTCGTAGTCTCGCTTATCGAACCCGTGACAGTAATTGCTAACCAGCGCCTCGATTTGGTATCGAGATTCAAGCCGGTCCAGGCGGGTAATTAGCTCGTCACTCACCTATGTTCCCCTTGCTGCAGCTTGTAAGCGTTATTTACTGCAGAACGATTGGTCGTTATAGAGATTCTAACAACCCCCATTGGTTGCTCATATTGCTCCTCTTGCTTGTTACTAGCAAGCCAAAATCGTCAGCGAACGTCAAGCCGTTTTACGTTAAAGGCTGCGCGTGGTTTTGGAGGTGGCAAACCGTCCCGCAGGCGTCTCGCCTACCCAGCGGATCGCCGCTGGCTGAAGATCGATCGCACTGGCTTGCAGCGGCTCATATCGGGTATTGCGCTGTTGCGGAATGCGACCCGCCCCCACAATAGACCGCGACAATGCTTCGGGGTGCCACATTTGCCCATGGGCCGCCCCGGCTGCCCGGGTGATGCTCTCGTTAATGAGCACACCGCCTAGATCGTTGGCTCCCGCTGATAACATTTCTAACGCACCGGCGCGCCCTAACTTCACCCATGAAGCCTGAATATTGGGGATAAGGTGCCCCACCGTCAGACGGAGTACCGCATGCATCAAGCGCGCTTCTCGCCAGGTCGGCCCCGGCCGCGAATGACCTCGGCGATAGAGAGGAGCGCCCTCGCTCACAAAGGGCAACGGTACGACTTCACTAAACCCCCCCGTGCGGCGTTGTAGTTCGATAACCCGCTGCCAATGTGTGACCCACGCGGGACCAGAGTCGACATGCCCGAACATAATCGTCGCAGTACTGAACAGACCTACCTCATGGGCGCACTCCATGATCTCTAACCAACGATCGCTGGTGACCTTGTCGGGACACAGAATCGACCTGACGCGCTCATCCAGCACTTCCGCAGCAGTCCCCGGCAATGAGTCCAATCCCGCGTCTTTGAGCAGTCCAAGATATCGCTCCAGAGACAAGCCCAAAGTCTTGGCGCCCTGATCAATTTCCAGCGGAGAAAAAGCGTGCACGTGCATATCAGGCGCAGCCGCCTTCACCGTCTCGACAATGTCCAGATAGGTCTGCCCTGTATAGTCAGGGTGAATGCCCCCTTGCAGACACACCTCTGTTGCACCCAGCGCCGCCGCCTCCTGAACCCGCCTGTGGAGCTCCGCGCCGTCAAGGTCATAGGCAGTGCGACCCGAAGCCACCTCACCCCCCCCTTTTGAAAACGCACAGAACCGGCAGCTGTATTGGCACACATTGGTGTAGTTGATGTTGCGGTTAATGACATAACTGACCACGTTGCCGACCTGCGCCTGACGAAGCTGGTCCGCCGCAGCGCAGACCGCCTCAACATCCGCCCCCCGAGCACTAAACAGGGACAGCATGCCGTCAGCGTCGACCTCCTCGCCGCGCAAACAGGCGTCGAGCGCTTCTGTCACCGCGGCATCTATTCTTCTGTTGGCAAGCGTAGTCGGCTGAGGTGGTTGCTCAGAGACACCCGCTCGCCAGCTGTCATCACGGACAAGCCCCTCGGCATCCGCCCACTCAAGTGCATGGCGTCTGACGCCCGGATCCAGCCACTGGGGGGCGGCGAGATACTGCGGGTAAACGGTCAGCCGAGCTAGCAGGTGCTTGTGTTGCTCCGCTGTTGCCATGCGCAGAGAAGACAGGCTAGGCCAGGGCGCCTCGGGGTTGACGTAATCCGGCGTGACTGGAGACACACCACCCCAGTCGTTAATGCCCGCCTCAATCAAACGCCCCAGCTGCCCCGGACTCAGGTTCGGGGGCGCCTGTACACTGACGTCGGTCGGCAGAATCACCCTCGCCTGCGCAATGGTCCATAGCAACTCTGACAACGCTGCGTCCTGCGCATCGGCCATTAAAGTCCCCGGCTTAGCACAGAAATTTTGAATAATGACTTCCTGAATGTGGCCATAGCGGCGGTGAAGTCGGGCGATCCCCTGAAGATCTTTGACTCGCTCTTCGCGCGTCTCCCCGATGCCGACCAGCAAGCCGGTGGTCATTGGTACACGCAGCGCGCCCGCTCGCGCCAGCGTCAACCAACGGCGGAAAGGCTTTTTATCTGGCGAACCAAAGTGAGGTCCTCCACGTTCGGTCAGCCGATGGGCACCGCTCTCGAGCATCACCCCCATCGACGCGGCGACCGGCCGCAATGTTTGTAATTCACTCCGACTTAGGGTGCCGGCATTGACATGGGGTAAGAGCCCCGTCTCATCGAGTACGCGCTTTGCCACCGCGGCTACATAGTCCACCGTGCTATCGAAGCCCGCAGTCTGAAGCCACTCCCTCGCTGCGCGATACCGACGCTCTGGCTTCTCGCCCAGCGTCAGTAGCACCTCACGGCATCCCGCGCGCGCGCCCTCCTGGACTGTGGCAATGATCTGCTCCATATCCAGATACAGCGTGCTCAATTGAGAGGGCGTTTTCGCAAACGTGCAGTAGTGGCACACATCTCTGCAGAGCTGTGTGACCGGGATAAACACCTTGGGACTATAGGTAATGCGAGGGCCGTAGTGGGTGTCTCGAATACTGCGCGCACGCGCCATGAGAACGTCGTCCATCTCGACCACGTCACCCCCATCCGCGAGCGCAACCATCGATCGCGCCGCATACCACTCGTTATGCTGTGCCCCCATAGGTCGGCTACTCTACAGCCTTAGCAGGCCCGATGGGTAGCACTCAATGACACATTGGCGCCGGCATCTGCGGACCAGCGCGCGGTTGCCTCTCCAAGTCTGGGGTCATTGCCGTCCAACCGACCCAGGTCACCTGGCTCGTCAACATCCCGTTCCACACCGCTGGCACGCACGACCCGCCAAGGGGTCTCGGTAGCTTTGGCCGCCTGCTGATGGCGAGCGAAACTGTCCTCCCCAAAGCACAGCGGCAGCGACTGATGGCGCCAACGGAGCACGGCATTGGTGCCCGTTTCTATGAGATCCGGGCTGAGTACAGCGTGATGGTCGCGCGATGCAGCGATCAACGCAGAAATATCCTCCTGACCCAGAAACGGTAAGTCGGCGTGGATGAAAAGTAGCCGCTCGGCCGCTGTTTGCACCGCGATCATCTCGTACGCGGCGACTAATCCACCCCCCTCACTTGCGGCTTCCTGCCACACCATCAGCGGCCCCTCGGGAAAGGCACTGCGCGACCACCCCTCACCACAGACGGCGTGCACGGTATCAATCTCGGGGTGCGTCATGAGACAGGAGAGCACATCTTGCGCCATTGCCTCGACCAAGTCACAACGTTGACTGTCGTTCAGCACAGCTGACAGTCGCCGCTTGCTCTGTGAGAGCGTTTTTAGCGCCACCACCGCCTCAATGGTCACTGTTGCACACCCCCAATAACCAATCGCCAAAAGCCCCCGCACGCAATGGGTCTGACATCACGGTCTGCGTCGTGCGAATATCCATGCCCTCGGAGCGTAGATCGCCCGCCAGTGCCTCATCGGTCTCGTCCCACGCCCACACATCGACCAGTCCCGGGTATTGCTCGTTCATCCAGCGAGTCCACCCCTCAGCAGATACGTCCAGGCCCAGCTCCGACATGATCTTGCCGGCTGGGCCTTTCAGCGCTTGCCCACCGATGATCGGCGACACCGCGACGACACGACGTGCAGCCTGTCGCAACAATTCCTGCATACCGGGAATAGCGATAATAGGCGCAAGGCTTAAGAACGGATTCGAGGGACCGAGCACGATGTCTGTCCCAGTCACGCCAACGTGACCCAAGGCGTCGCGCAGCTGCTCAGCAGGTGAGGCTGAATCAATTCCCTCGTACACCACATCTTGAAGCACTGGCGCGCAGCGATGCGCAACAAAATACTCTTGAAAAGCCATTGTTCCTTGCTCGGTGACCACATGGGTCCTCACCGGCGATTCGGTGGCAGGCAGCACAGAGACATTGGATGGTGCGCCCAATCGATTCCCAAGCGCCTGGGTCACACTCGCGAGACCCTGACCTGCCGACAACATGGCAGCGCGCGCCAGATGCAAGGCGAGATCCTTATCTCCCAATTGAAACCAGTCCGGGCCACCCAAATTGTTGAGCTCCTCAAACACCGCCCAACTCTCCTCTCCGCGACCCCAACCTCGCTGGCGGTCGATCGTTTTGGAGACGGCGTAGAGCACACTGTCGGTGTCCGGACAGATCAAGAGGCCACAATGCTCGAAGTCATCACCGGTATTGGTGACCACGAGCAGCGGTCTCTCGGCTGATGACTGAGACAGGCCCGCAGCCAGTCGGGCGCCCCCGCCGCCGCCACTTAGTAACACCAGCGGGGCGTCGCTTGTTGTACCCGACCCTTCCCCCATTAGCGAAACATGTCCTGCTCAAGGGGTCGCAGCAATTGCCGCGCAGAGGCCTGCTCTGCCAACCGGAGATGACAACCGTTGGCCCACACCACAGGCTGCCCCTGATCGGTTTCGCCCTGAACCAGTGAAGCCGACGCCGCGAGGGCATCGGCGACAGCAGGCGCGGTGACCTGCATCACACGACCATCGAGATCGCGCTCTCCGACCTGATCCCAGACCGGCTCAAAACCGCTGACCCCAATCGCAAAGCCAACGGTGCCCATCCGCCAGGGCCTTCCGAGGCTGTCACTAATAACGACCGGCACGGGTAAACCGAATGCCTCGCCAACATGTCGTGACAAAGCCGCTGCGCTTGCGTCCGGATCTACCGGCCACAAGAGCACACTCTCGCCTTGCGCTTCACCCGCTCCATCGGCCGGGTCGACTAAACCCACATTGGAACCATCAATGCCTGCGTTGGCCAAAATATGGCCGGTGTGATGCTCCGCGATGATGAGCCCCGGGCGGGTACGGATAATCTCGCTTGATTCTCTCAGAATCAGCGTGACGAGCCGGGGATCCTTACCCGTGAGATCCGCAAGTTCCTGCGCCTCCGCGGTGACGTCGACATCGGCGAGCCTGATCCGACGCCCCTCAGCCTTAGAAACCACCTTCTGAGCTACGATCAGAACGGAATTGGCGTCAGGCATAAGACCTTGCGCCCGTGTCCCCGCAACGATGAGCTCACCTAACGAATCGCCCGGCAAAACGGCGGGAAAGTCCCGCAGCGGGGTAAGCTGCAACGTGCCGGATTTCACAAGGTCATTCAATACCCGTCAGGCGGAGCCCGGCATGGGTCTTGTACTGCTTGTTGATGTTGATCAAAACAGAGGTGAGTGCCTCGGCAGCTGCGGCGTTGTGGATGAGCCCCGCATGGAAGCCCCGCATCCCCATCGCCTCAATAAGATCGATCACGCTCTGTCGGGCTGCCTTTTCGTTGCCCGTCACCAGCACATCGCAAGGAATATCCATATCGGCCTGCAGATGCGCCGCCGCCACATTCTGTAGCGCGCTGACCACCTGCACCTCTTCTCCCAATAACGTCTGGGCGATCACACCAGCGCTGCCCTCGGGGGGTAATTGCACTCGCGCCACGCGCGGTGGTACGAGCGGCACAGTGACGTCCACCAGCACTTTGCCCTGTACAGCGGTTTTGATGCTTTCGAGCGTGGGCGTGTGGGCGCCGAAAGGGACCGTCACAAAGACAATGTCACCTCGCTCCGCAGCGCTCACATTGTCCATACCCTCGATAGGCTGATGTGCAACACCACGACTGGCGAGCTCTGCGGTGAGCGCCTCAGCCGCCTCGACGGCTTGCTCCGATTTTCTGGAACCCACCGCCACAGCGTACCCAGCTTTGGCCAAACGCAGAGCCAAACCACGGCCCAGATCACCCGTGCCACCGACGATTCCGATCGATGGTGTTGTATTGGAAGACATATTCATAACCTCTATTGTGGCTTCATCGTTGACAAGATTCAGAGCCTTGGCGATAGTGCTACCGGCGACTTGCTGAACACAAGTAAGTTTAGCTTAGACTGGCTCGTAACATGAGCACGAAGACAAGAAAAACCCGCGTCGCAACCGGGCGTCGCAGCGTAAGTGAGTGTACTGGAGTATTGATCTCTGGACAGAGTTTCCAGGGAGCAGGAGAGAATCTATGAGCAGCAACCATTCTGCAGACTACGATGTGATCGCCGTTGGCGCAGGCTTTGCCGGCATATCGCTCAGTTACCACCTTCGAGAGGCGGGCTTCAACGTCAAGGTGTTTGATCGCGCTAACGACGTGGGAGGCACGTGGGCGTGGAACAAGTATCCCGGCGCAGCCACTGATAGCGAGTCCTATTACTACTGCTTCTCTTTCTCCAAAGAAGTAATGCAGGAGTGGTCATGGAGCAAGCGTTATTCGGGTTGGGAGGAAACACAGAACTACCTGAAATTTGTCATGGACAAATTTTCTCTCTGGCCCATGTTTCAGTTGAGCACGGAAGTCGAGAGTGCCGAATTCGACAATGAAACGGGCTTGTGGAATGTCCGCACTCAGGGCGGAGAAACCCATACCGCCAAATATTTTATCAGCGCCATGGGCATGATTTCGCAACCCGTGCTACCTAACATCCCCGGGCAAGACCGTTTCGCGGGACCCATTTTTCATTCTTCCCGATGGCCGGAAGGGCTTGACGTCGCGGGCAAGCGCGTCGGGATCATTGGCGCGGGGGCAACCACTGTTCAAATGTTGCCCGAGGTAGCGAAAACCGCCGCTCAAGTCACGGTATTTCAGCGCACACCCAACTTTGTGCTCCCCGCCATGCAAAAAGATATGACGCCTGAGTGGGAAAAAGAGATCAAAGACAACTACGACGAAATTATCGCCAAGGCCCGCAACCACATGTTTGGCATGGCCTTTGAGCAACCGCCGGGGCGCAATGCGGTCGACACACCACCCGAGGAGGTCCAGCGGATCTTTGAAGAACACTGGAATGGCAGCTTCCGCTGGGTATTTGAAACGTTTGATGACCTGCTGGGCAGCGCCGAGGCGAATCAAATGGCCTCTGACTTCATCACCAGCAAAATCAAGGAAAAGGTCGACGATCCCGAGCTGGCTGAACTGCTCACCCCCAAAGGCTACCCGCTCTTTGCGAAGCGCCCGCCACTTGACCACGGTTACTACGAAACGTTTAACCGCGACAACGTCAAGCTCGTCGACATCAAAGATCGCGAGCCGATCCAAGAGATCACCGAAACCGGCATCCAGACCGCCGAGAATCTATACGAGTTTGACATCATCGTCTTAGCAACCGGCTTCCAAGCCTACACCGGTGCGCTGGAAGCCATCGACATCCGCGGCAGCGATGGGCACACACTGCGCGAGAAGTGGGACGACGAATCCAAGTCCATCATGGGCGTCTACGCCGCCGGATACCCCAACTTCTTTATGATTACCGGCCCCCAGGCTCCCTTCGCCAACCTGCCAACATCTATCGAGCAGAACGTGGCCTACATCACGGATTGCCTGCAAAAGATGGAGTCAGAGGGTTATGACCTCTTCCAGCCAAGCCCAGAGGCGGAAGACGAGTGGTCGGCGCACACCGCCGAAATTCACGAGCAGACCCTGATGGCTCAGGGAGACAAGGTGAACTCGTGGATGATGGGCGCTAACCTCGAACAAAGAAAGCCGCGGGTGCTGGTCTACTTTGGCGGCGCGCATATTTACTACGACAAGTTGCGCGAGTCAGCTGACGGCGGCTTCCCGGAGCTGTCATTTAGTAAAAGCGCTGCCTGAGGTCGCGAGCCTTAGCCGCCATACTCGGCGGCCAGGGCTCCAATCAACTGGTCAAGCTCCTCGGCGGGCAAGCGATTAATGCCTGCCGCAGCCTCGCGGCCGCCACCGGTAGCAAACTGAGAACACACTGTTTCGGCACCCGTGCGTCGATCAAAGGGTGCTCGGACGCTGACCAAAAACGCACCGTCATCTCGCTCGGTCAACACGGCGTGAGCCCGGGCCGGAAAAGCCCGAACCAGATCGTTGCTAAACACACCACTGACGCGTCTCGCCCACGCCGCACTGGGCAACTGATACACCGCAAATGCGGACTCCTCGACGACAGGTGTCAGCGCCGCAGAGGCCGCAAGATCCTCCCGGTAACCCTGCTCGAGTTGACGAAAGGTCGATGAACCGAGAAACGCCTGCGGGCGGCCCGCCTCAAGCAGACTCTCGTACAAAGTGTCGGGATGAAAGTGCAAATCATCGAGCGACGGACCATAGCCATTGTAGTTAATGCAAACGCCAAGCTCCTTGAGCCCTGCGATGTCCGGCGCCTGAAACCCTGATTTTTCGGCCAGTCGCTGCGCGGGCTCGTCCAGATTGTCACCAAAAGCGCCCGTAATCGCCCACTCCACCCGCTCGCCGCGCAGGCGCCCATTAACCAACAACGCGGTGCACACCTCAGGCGCTTCACTAATTGTGGCAGTGAGATTAGGGTGGCTGGGAATCGCGCCGGCGGCGTGGTGATCAACGTAATCAACGACCACGTCTTTGGCGAGTAACTGACTCAGTGCGTCGCTATTTTTAACCATGGAGATATCGAGCACCGTCACCGTATCACCCGGCTCCGCGTGAACTCTCTCCAACAAGGCAATGTCGCGCTTGATGCCAGTAATGCGCGTCGAGACCAGCGGCTCTTCCAATCGCAACTGCAACAGCGCACAGATGCCGTCGGCGTCACCGTTAAACACGTCGTAATGCATGCGCGCAGTCTAATTGGAAGTCTCCGTCTTTGCCTAATCACTTAGCGCAGGAGGAGTAACCCGAGTATTCTCTCGTATCGGATTGAATGAGGGAGCGGGCATGGAGCTGTCACTGAAAGGCAAAAAAATACTGATCACCGGCGCAGGCGCCGGCATTGGTCTGGCCTGTGCGGAGGCGTTTGTGACTGCCGGGGCAGACGTTGCGATCTGTGACGTGGAGCAGACGCGATTGGATGAAGCGCTGGCATCGCTGACCGCCATTGGCGGGAATCACTATGGCCAACTGTGCGATGTGGCCAACGCCGATGCCGTAGCAGACTTTTTCGCCAACAGCGTCAAAGCACTGGGCGCACTGGACATCGTGCTCAACAACGCGGGCGTGGGCTCACCGCTGGTGCCACTCGAGGAAACCGACGAGGCCGACTACGACCGGCTCATGGGCATCAATCTCAAGGGGGTGTGGCTCTGCATGCGCGAGGCCCTCAAAATTATGTCGTCTGCCGGCTCAGGCCACATTATCAACATGGCCTCGGCGCTGAGCAAAACCACCTTCCCCGGTGCGGGCCTGTATGTCGCCTCAAAGTACGCCGTGGGCGGCCTGACCCGCAATACGGCAGTGGAATATGGCGAGTCTGGCATTCGCATTAATGCGATCTGCCCCGGCTTCATCGAGACGCCGCTGCTGAGGGAATCGGTACCAGAGGAAGATCGCGTGCACTTGGCAAGTCGTCACCCCATGAACCGGCTCGGTACCCCTGAAGACGTGGCCAAAGCCGCCATGTGGCTGGCGAGTGATGCGTCGAGCTTTGTGACCGGCATGCTGTTTTCGGTAGACGGCGGTTGGACGGCGATTTAGAAAAACCGACTTCAGCTCTGACACGAAATTGTCACTTTCGCCGGGTAGCCTCAGGACAGCTGGCTGAGGGGATAACCCATGACCATCTCGCTGGATGACCCGCTTTTTCGACATTATCTGGAAGAGCGTCCTACCCTGACTTATGCGCAGCCCGACGACCCCTGGGCTGTACGCCAACTGATCCTCGCGATCGAAAACCTATTTGGGCGGCGCAAGGTCCAGAAACTTTACGATACATTAAAGTCACAAACCTTTGAATTAAATGATTTTTTTGAAGACGCGATTGCGGTCACAGAAATCGATCTGCGCTATGACCGCGCGCAGCTAGAGAAGGTTCCTGACAATGGGCCGCTGGTCATGGTGGCCAACCATCCGTTTGGTGTGATGGACGGCACCATCCTCTGTCACCTGGCCGCACAGGCGAGGGGCGACTTTCGCATATTGATCAACGCCGTGCTGTGCCGGGATAAAGATCTGGCTCCTCATTTTTTGCCGGTGGACTTCTCGCCCGGCAAGGCCGCCATGAAAAACAATGTCGCGATGGGGCGCCGCGCCCGTGAAGCCATGGCGGCCGACATCCCCGTACTGATTTTCCCCTCGGGATTTGTCTCGACCGCCGGAAAACTCGGTACTGGGCAGGCCGTCGAAGCGCCTTGGACGACCTTTGCCGCCAAGCTCATCAGTGATGCGCGCGCCAATGTCGTGCCGATCTTCTTTCACGGCCAGAACAGCCGGGCTTTCCATATCGCGTCCCACGTCTCGGAATCCTTGCGCATGGCGTTTCTCATTCGTGAAGCCAAGGCCCGCTTTGGTACCCGCTTTGACGTCACGATCGGGGATACCCTGCCCTATGAATCTCTGGAGGGGATTGGAGGGCGCAAAGCTTTGACCCGTTACCTCTACGATGCGGTCCAACAGCTGGGCCACGTGCAATAAGTGAAATTTGGATAGCGCCGTTAATTAAATAAGGGCGTCCTGCAGCTACCGCGGGTTTTTGACACAATCAGGGCTTAATCAAGGAGCCCACCATGCCCGTACTCACCCTCGATCAGATTGAATCCCTCTGCTTTGATGCTCTGAAGCGCGCCGGTGCCAGCGACGAACAAGCGGCCATTGTCGCCGAAGAGATCATGGACGCAGAGGCCGAGGGCATCCGCAATGTTGGGCTCGGCTACCTACATCTATACCTGAAGCATCTCCGCTGCGGCAAAATCAATGCCGGCGCGGCACCAAAAATTGTAAAGACCTCGGAGTCGACCACCGTGGTCAACGCGGATTTTGGGTTTTGTCACCACGCGTATGTGATCGCCGAGGAACGGCTTATCGAGACAGCCCGCGCTCAAGGCGTTGGGCTCATGTCGATTCATCAGTCTTCATCAGCGGGCGTGCTGGGATGGTTTGTGCGACGCCTTGCACGCGAGGGTTTGGTGTCACTGATATTCGCCAACAGTTCCAAAGCCGTGGCCGCCCACGGCGGTAAAGTACCCTTCTTTGGCACCAATCCCTTTGCGATGGGCGCGCCGCGCGCCGGCGATGAGCCACTGGTGATCGATATGGCCACTGCCTCGACCGCTCGCGTGAATCTGGTGCGCGCCGCCGCGGAGGGTCGTGAGATTGAGCCTGGACACGCGATCGACCCTGATGGCAACCCCACCACGGATCCCGCAGCGGGATTGAAGGGCGCGCAACTCCCTGTGGGCGGACCCAAAGGCTTTGGTCTGGGTTTAATGGTGGATGTGCTGGCCGGCGTACTCACTGGCAGCAACTGCTCCTACGAGGCCTCGATGTTCGCGAACACCGAAGGCGGCCCCCCTAATGTCGGCCAAACCATCATCGCAATGGATCCAGCCTTTTTTGGAGACGGGTTTGTTCCTCACATGGAGACCATGTTCAGCGCGCTCACCGAGGGTAACGACGTGCGAATCCCCGGCGCGCGCCGCGGGGCTGAGCGTCTGAAGCATGAAGCCGAGGGCGTTGAAGTACCGGAGACGCTGCTAGAACAAATCGAGACGCTGGCGGCCGGCGGCTAGCGCGGCAGAATTACCCGAGCCACTCTCCCATCGCATCTTCAATCGCTTCCCATAAGTAACGGGCGAGGGATTGGTCTACGAAAATCGAAAATACGGGTTGGCCATCGTGATTCTGATGGGCGGCGATAATCACCGACACCCGAGCGGCCTGCGTCTGGGCGACGCTGCCCAGCGGGAAGGCGGCCTCGGAGAGATCCACGCCACAGAGCTTTGCCATGACCTCGGCCCGTGCCTCGCCTGCTAACTGCAGCCACGCATGGCTATGCTGGCAATACAGCGGCCATATGCCAGCCTCGACGGCCTCAGATGCCGGTCGGGCTGATGAGGCCTGGCTATCCGGTTTTAACAGCCAAAACTCGCGATGACTCAGTGACATCACCGCGCCTGACTGGCCGCCAGCAACAATCTGATTCGGCGCATCTGGCAGTGAATGCCCCTGACTCAATAACCACTCACGAGCACCGGCACCCCGCACACCCTCCCGACAGGCTAGTGATAAATCAATCAGCCGAAGCCCTGCGGGGCCGTCGATCGGCACGATGCCTTCTAGCGGACTGCGCAGGCTCATAACGCTTGCCTCGCGTTGTCGGGGTCATAAAAAGGCAACGCGTCAACACGAGCCTGCACGACCACACCATCCTCGGTACGAATCGCAATGCGATCGCCAGGGTTCGCGTCATCGGGGTGCACATAGGCCAGGCCGATAATCTGATTGAGCGTGGGCGAGATCTCACAGGACGTCACGTTACCCACAATGTCGCCGCCTTTAATCACCAGATGCCCTTCCAATGGCTTGGGCGCTGTGAGATCTAGCGAGAACCCGACCAACTGTCGGATGGGCGCGGAAGCCGCGAGAATATCGACCGAGCGGCGCCCCACAAAATCGGGCTTGGTGCGATTCATCGCCCAGTCCAGCCCCACTTCACCCGGGTGTGTCATGCCGTCCGTGTCCTGCCCGACAATAATGTGGCCCTTTTCTAAACGGAGGAGGCGCTGCGCCTCGACACCAAAGGGTTTGATGTGCCATCGCGCGCCCGCCTCTACAACGGCGTCCCACAACGCAGCAGCAAAAAGGCTGGGCACGTGCAGCTCGTAGCCCAGCTCCCCTACAAACCCGACCCGCATCAGACGCGCGGGTACGCCAGCCACATCGCCTTCTCTGCAACCGAGATAAGGGAAAGCGTCGGCACTCACATCAATCGAACAGTCCAACGCCTCGAGCACCGCGCGGGAATCAGGCCCTGCGATGTTGATGGCCGAAAAGGCCGCCGTGACATTGGCGATATCAACGGCAAGTCGCCACTGCGCGTTCCAGCGCAGCATCTCCCGATACACCCGGTCGACGCCGCCGGTCGTCGCGGTGACGTAAAAATGATCCTCTGCAAGACGCGCGGCGACGCCATCGTCGATGACCACACCTTGCTCACTGACCAATACGGCATAGCGGGTGCGTCCCACAGGCTGCTTCAGGAACCCATAGGTATAAAAGCGATTCATGAACTCGGCAGCGTCGGGACCGCGGAGCTCGATACCACCCAGGGTGCTGACGTCGATCACGCCAACGCCCGTCCTCACCGCCACGACCTCCTCAGCCACACAGCGCAGCTTGTCATCTGGCTCACCATAAAATGCGGGTCGCCCCCAGAGCCCTGCAGGCATCCACTGCGCGCCCGCGGCATCGTGGCGGTCCGCGATCGCCGTCTGTCGATGGGGGTGGAACCGTCGCCCGGCGATGTGGCCCAGCGCTTCCGGCTTGACCGGAGGCCGCGCCGTGGTGACGCCGGTTTCACTCACTGTGCGATCAGTGGCCTTTGCCACCAAGCGCGCAGTGGGTAGCGCAGCATGTCGGCCCTGCGAGGGGCCCATACCCACTGTCGAGTAGCGTTTTACCAGCTGCACATCGCGGTAACCCAGCCGGGTCGCGTTCACGATGTCTTTGATTTGCAGGTCCTCGTCGAAATCGACGAACTCCCTGCCCTTGGGATGCGGGAAGATGGGCCAGGGGTGATTCACCTGCGCTTCGCAGATAACAGACTCACCCTCGTCGGCAGTCATACCAATGCAGCCCAGGGCGGCCCGCGCCGCGTTGCGGCCATCCGCCAATACTGCGTCCAATGAGTGAATACTGTTCACGCTGCCCGCCAAAACGAGCCCTGCGGGCATTCCGCTCAAGGCAAAGGCCGAATGGTCGTCGTTATAGTCCAGTTTTGCCCCGGCCTGACACGCCAGCTGGTAGGCCGGCATAAAGCCCGCACTCATGGCAAGGACCGCGCAATCAGTTTGTGCGATCA
>ERZ802821.968-NODE-968-length-15708-cov-10.6427_pt1 | contig 15708 bp, 19 predicted proteins | sample MGYA00345648_ERZ802821 | MGnify/ENA primary metagenome ERZ802821 (study PRJEB30503, sample SAMEA104212357) | marine metagenome | biome: Westerlies Biome; feature: [SRF] surface water layer (ENVO:00010504) within the epipelagic zone...; material: water... | reverse complement strand
TCCAGATTTAACAATTATCTATGATTTGGATGTAACTGCTGGATTTAAAAGAAAGAAGGATGATGTAATTGATCGAATTGAGTCTTCAGGAATTGAATTCTTTGAGGATGTAAGAAAAGGGTATCAACAATTAGCAATAGAGAGAAAAGAAGTTGAGCTAATAGATGCTTCACAAGAAATCGAATTGATTGGAGAGCAAACAAAAAATCTTGTTGCGCGGTTGCTATAAAATGATCTTAGAACGTTTTCCTTGGCTATCTAATTCAATTGATTCATACAAAGATATAACCTTCCCAGCCGCTATAATCATTGAAGGTGAGAGAGGCTTGGCCAAGTCAAAACTTGGTAAATATTTTGCTCAAAAATTAATATGTTCAAACAATCAATCTCCTTGCAGCAATTGTAATTCTTGTAATTATTTCTTGGCAAATTCTCATCCAGATTTTTGTTTTCTTTCAGCCGAATCATGCTCCAGCGTTTTGCATTCTTATACAAAGGCAAAAAAGGATTCATTGGTGTCTAATAAAATTGAAGGTATAAGAGCTCTTAATGAATTTATGGCTTTAACAAATTCTGTCTCTGATAGAAGGGTAGCCATAATATATGATGCTCACCTAATGAATATTAGTGCTCAAAACGCTCTACTTAAGACATTAGAGGAATTGCCTGAAAATAAGCATATTTTTTTAATTTCTAATAAGCGTAAATATTTTTTACCAACAATATATTCTCGCTCACATTCAATTTCAATTAAAAATCCGGATGATGATGATTTAAATAAATGGATTTTGGATCAAGGTTACATTGATTTCTCAACGCTAAATTTTGCACCACACACAACTCCGTTAGAAATTGAGAGATTAATTGAGAGCAATATGGCCGGTCAATATCTTGAAATTTCTCAAAATCTTAACTCCTTTTGTTTAGGTGAAATCACAACGCCTGATTTGATTAAGTTTTATAAAGAGATCAATATTACATTTGATGAAAAAATTAATTCCATAGTTCTTTTTCTTAAGACATATATGGGAATAAATAAAAATTTTTATAAATCACATCCCTCAATTACCTTAAATAATAAAGTGCATTTAGATACTAGGCTTGTGTCTGATTTAATTGAGGAATTAATTGAATATAAATTTCAACTAAGTAAAGTCCCCTCGCTGAATGAACAAATAGGACTAAATAATTTTTTTTATAAAATCAAGAATCTATTTATATAGTTGCGCCGCCGTCTACAACAATGGTTTGACCATTTATATATTTCCCTGCATCAGAAGCAAGCATTATTGCTGAACCTGCAACTTCATCGGGCTCACCAATTCGTCTCATTGGATGTGTGCTGGTGTAATGATCATGCAGTGTAGGATTTTCCCATAATCCTTTTGCGAAATCAGTTCGGATGAGTCCTGGGGCTATGCTGTTAGCCCTAATATTGTGATGTCCATATTCAACAGCTATATTTTTAACCATCTGAATATCTGCTGCTTTGCTTATATTGTAAGTACCGAGTAGATTACTGCCCCTGATTCCTCCAATACTTGAAATAACTATTATTACGCCATCCTTTCGTTCAATCATCTGCGGGGTAACTAAATTTGTTAAAATATGATTTGCTTTAATATTGTTATTTAAAACTTTATCAAATGCATCAGACGGAATATCAGCCATTGATCCCATGAATGGGTTGGTTGCAGCATTGCAAATTAATACGTCAATCTTTCCAAGTAATTTGTTTGTTTCGTTAACTAAGTTTTCAAGTTCTGCCTGATGAGCAATATTCCCTTTAATTGGAAATGCAACCTCAGATCCAATATGATCGTTTATTTCATTAGCCGTGTTTATGCAAGCATCTAATTTTCTGCTAGATATAATAACTTTGGCTCCATGAGCTGCAGCATGAAATGCAATTGATTTGCCAATTCCTTTGGATGAACCAGTTATTAAAAATGATTTATTTTTTAAATTAAATAATGACATTTAGCTTATAATCCCAAGATGTTTAAAAACGTAGAAATATATTCTAAATCAAATTGTAGCTTTTGTGATAAAGCAAAGTATTACTTCGATCAAAACGATATTACCTACCAAGAACACAACGTTGAAATTCCTGAGACTTTTAAAATTCTTATGGAGCGAAATCCAAGTGCCAGAACAATGCCCCAAATCTTTATAGACGATAAGCTAATTGGTGGCTACACAGATTTAATGGAATTTGTAAACGAGTAATTTTTATGGACGCCTTTAATAATTTTCTTATACTTTTAGATGGCAATTTAAGTGGCTCCTGGTGGTTTCCAGCTCTATTAATAGGTACAGGTATATTTTTTACTTTTTATCTTGGTTTCCCTCAATTTAGATTTTTTGGAAATGGATGGAGGATAGTCTCCGGCAAGTACGACAAAAGTGAGTCAAAAGGAGAAACTACACCTTTCGAAGCACTTACAACTGCAATGTCTGGTGCAGTAGGAACCGGAAATATTGGTGGTGTTGCATTGGCAATTTGGACTGGCGGTCCAGCAGCTATATTTTGGATGTGGATCACTGCAATTTTTGGAATGACAACAAAATTCGTTGAGGTAACGCTGGCACATAAATACAGAACAACTTTGTCAGACGGATCAATATCTGGCGGGCCAATGTACTACATTGAGCAGGGCCTCAATATGAAATGGGTTGCCATATTATTTTCACTGCTCATGATGATTACTGCTATAGGTTCAGGCAACATGCCTCAAATTAATAACATTGCATTGGTTATGAATACAGAATTTGCTGTGCCAAAATTATTCACTGGATTATTCTTGGGAGCACTTTTGTGGATAATTATCATTGGTGGCATTCAAAGAATTGCATCTGTTGCCAGCAAAATAATACCAATTATGGGGATAATATATTTTGGTGGTGCTTTAATAGTTCTTGCTGAAAATTATCAAAATATTATTCCTTCATTTAATGCAATATTTGCTCAAGTTTTCACTGGCTCTGCTGCAGTAGGAGGATTCCTGGGTGCTAGTTTTGCGATGAGTTTAAAATATGGTGTTGCAAGAGGCTTGTATTCTAATGAGGCCGGTCAGGGGTCTTCTCCAATCGCTCACGCATCTTCCAAAACAGAGAAATCTGTTGAGCAAGGCATGGTTTCAATACTTGAGCCTTTTATAGATACCATTGTTGTCTGTAGTATTACTGCACTGGTTATCCTATCAAGCGGTGTTTGGACACAGAAATTTGATACAACATTCTCTAAGACAGATATGGTCATACTTGAGGGTGTCTATAGTGATGAAAAAAATGTTGATGGGAGCTATGTTTATCCAGATCATATTAACGAATTAACTAAGTACGTTCAGTCCATGGACTCTGATGTTAATGAATTTTCTGGCTCCTTAAGCGTTCAAGATGGAAAATTAATTTCTAATGAAATGACGGTCATTCATTCAAGATCAATTGCCGAAGACATTGTTATTTCATCAGCTGATGCAGAATTATTTTCTGGAATCCTGAATGTCAAAAATGGCAAGATTAGTGAACAAGTCATTATTGAAGGCAAGTCTTTAGTTAGTTCTGCTGAATTAACAGCGAAAGCGTTTTCGCAAGGTATTCTTGGTGATTTTGGTGGTAAATTGGTTGCAGTCGCATTACTGTTATTTGCCTTTTCCACTGCAATAGCTTGGTGTTATTACGGTGATAGATCGACAGCTTACATATTTGGCGAAAGAGGGGTGATTTGGTATCGGAACTTCTATGTATTATGTTTCATTGCAGCAGCCGTTATTGATACAACAGTTGTATGGAACATTGCTTATGTTGTTGTTGCCCTAGTAAGCATACCGAATCTTATTGCCTTGTTTGTTTTGCGCAAAGAAATGAGAGAACAAGTTCTTAACTATGTAGACGAAAAGTAGCTCTACTTTGATCTCGCATTTAGTTCATCCAAAACATCAGAAAAGCTAAGATTTAATTTTCTTAGAGTTACCAGCAGGTGATAAATCAAATCAGCTGTTTCATCTATTACTCGCCCGTCATTTGTAACAGCTGCAATAGAAACTTCACCAGCCTCTTCAGTAACTTTTTTGGCCATCTCTTTAATACCATCCTTAAATAACTGGTATGTGTAAGAGGATAAATCAGCCTCCTTAAATCTTAAATCGATCATTTCTTCTAATTTGCTAATTTCATTAAATGAGGAGGGAGAATCTTCAAAGCAAGAGTTTCGACCAAGATGACATGTAGGACCATTATTCTCAGCAAGAACAAGTAATGTGTCATTATCACAATCATGCGTTATTTTTTTAATTTTAAGATTATTGCCTGAGGTTTCACCTTTGGTCCATAATTTTTGTCTAGTTCTACTAAAAAATGTTGCCATTCCTGTTGATTGGCTTATTTCAAGAGCTTCTTTGTTCATATATCCCAGCATTAAAACCTGCAGAGTTTGATGGTCCTGAATAATTGCTGGTATCAAACCATTAACCTTTTCCCAATCGAGTTTTATCATAACGATGTCCTTATATTAATTTTATTTGATTGCAATGAAGTTTTGATGTCTTGAATTGAATACTCATTATTATGAAATATACTTGCAGCCAGAGCGCCATCCACATTCGTATTTGCAAATACATTTATAAAATGATCATCACTACCAGCCCCACCAGAGGCAATCATAGGCAAAGTACAGACTTTGCTTAATTCATTTAAAAGAGAAATGTCATATCCATTTTTCATGCCATCTTGATTCATGGAATTTATTACCACTTCGCCTGCACCAAGTTTTTGTACCTTTCTTATCCAGTCTAAAGCTAAAATTTCCGTTGAATGCGCTGTTAATTCATTACCAGTTTTTGCAAAAAGAAAACTTTTTCCATCTATTGTTTTAATATCCATGCCAATTACGACACATTGTGATCCGAATTCCAAACTCAATTCCCTAATTAAATTTGGGTTCTCTAAAGCAGGGGTATTGATTGATACCTTATCAGCTCCAAGATTTAGTATTGATCTCGCATCATTTACTGATTTGATGCCGCCGGCAACACAAAACGGAATATTGATAACATCGGATATCTTTGAAACCCATTCTTTACTGACAGTTGAGCCATCTGTACTTGCAGTGATATCATAAAAAACAAGCTCATCGGCACCTTCTTGAGAGTACTTTTTTGCTAGATCTACTATAGATCCAACAATTTTATGATTTTTAAACTGAATACCTTTGACCACCTGACCATCTCTGACATCTAAACATGGAATGATTCTTTTAGTAATCATTGCTTAAATCAGATAAAGATATTTGTTTTTCATATATCGCTTTACCAACAATACATTCTTGGATTTGTAAGTTTTCTAACTTCGCAAGATCACTCATTGAACTTATTCCCCCAGAGGCAATTAAATTTGACTTAGGAAATAATCGCAAGATCTGTTCATAGGTTTCAAAACTGGCTCCTTGTAATACGCCATCGAGTGAAATGTCTGTAGCAAGGAGATTTTTAAAATAAGAATTCTCTGAAACAAAATCAAATAATTTAATATTGCTATTATCTTGCCATCCGTGAGTATAAATATAGGGTATGCCGTCTAATGAATTAAAATCCACAGCTAAAATTATTTGATCTGGATCAAAATTTTCTTCGATTTTATCCAAAAATTTTTCTTTAAATATTGCTGTACCAACAATGACTCTAGAAACACCCATTTCAAGCATGTTGTGCACATCTTCAATTTCTCTAATGCCTCCTCCAACTTGAATTTTTAGCCCTGATATCTCTAAAAGCTTTTGAATAACCGATCGATTTAATTGATTGCCTGTTTGAGCGCCGTCAAGATCTACAACGTGTAAATAGTTAAAATTGTTTTCTAAAAAAATATTCGCTTGATTGATTGGATCATTATTGTAGTTAGTTACATCATTAAAATTACCTTTAATTAACCTTACACAGTTTCCATTTTTTAAATCTATAGCGGGTAGGACTCTCATGATTTAGTCAAAAAATATTTTAAAAATCTGACGCCTGCTTCTGCAGATTTTTCTGGATGAAATTGACAGCCTAAAAAATTATCCTTTTGTACGACTGATGAGAAAGCACTACCATAGTCTGACATTGCTTTAGTGCTATCAAATGTTTTTGCATAAAAACTATTAGCGAAGTAGTAATAATCATTTAATTTTTTTAGCTTGGCATCTGAAAACTCGACTTTATTCCATCCCATTTGGGGAACTTTCAGGAGATTTGATTCGCTAAACATATCAATGTTTTCATCAAATATTCCTAGACATTTAGTATTACCCTCAGCTGAGTAATTAAATAAAATCTGCATTCCAATACAAATACCTAAAACGGGTTGTTTTAGCTGGGTTATTACATTATTTAAATTTTTTGATTCTAGATGTTTCATTACATTCTGTGCCGAACCGACTCCGGGCAATATTACATACTGTGCATTGATAATTTCATCACTATTATCGGTAATCACATAAGGAATTTGCAGTCTCTCAATTGATGTAGCTACCGAACGAAGGTTTGCACCACCGCAATCAACTATCGCAACACTCACATCAATCCTTTTGTTGATGATGTTTGATTGGATTCAATGACTATTGCTGATCGAAGACATCTAGCAAATGTTTTAAATGTAGCCTCTAATAAGTGATGCGAATTGCTGCCGATGGTATCAATGTGACAAGTAAATGCAGCAGAATTTATCAGAGAAATAAAGAAATGTTCAAACATTTCTGTTGGGAAATCGCCAACTCTTTCTCTAAGATCAGAGCATTTAAAATTTAAAAATCTTCTGGTGCATAGATCAATGCTTACATTGCATTTTACTTCATCCATAACCAGGATTTCACTCGAAGCATAACGTGATATACCTTTTCTTTCTTGTAATGCTTTATTAATCGTTGAGCCTAAAGTAATTGCGATATCTTCAATTGTATGATGTTCATCGATTTCTAGATCTCCCAAGCAAGAAATATTGAGATCAATTGATCCATGTTTAGAAAATTGTTCGAGCAGATGATCTAAATATTTTAATCCGGTATCAATATTGTATTGTCCGGTTCCATCAAGATTTAAATTGATATATATGCTTGTTTCATTGGTTTTTCTAATCTCGGATGAAATTCTTGATCGCGATTTACTAACTGCAAGTTTTTCTCGGATTTCTACAGCCCTTGCATGAGCATCAAGCGATTCAGCATTGGCCATGGTAATAACAGTATCTTTTAAATTTAAAAAACCCTCAGACGATGCTGTTTGCACGTTTATCTGTTTTCCAAAATCTTTTACTCCTAATCCAGAAAATACCTTAGCCATACCATTTGTTGGAAGCACATGATTGGACCCTGAAGAATAATCGCCAAAAGACTCCGGACTTAATGAGCCACAAAATATAGAACCTGCATTATAAATTCCTGATAAAAATTTTGAGTAATCGTCATCTAAAAGAATTAAGTGCTCAGGAGCGCATTCATTAATCATACTAATGCTATCAACCATCGATCTTGTTTTAATTAACTGAAGATTTAACAAACTTTTTTTCAAGATACTTTTTCTTGAAAGCGAAGATAGTTGAATATTTATCTCTTTTTTAATCTTTTTAAGTAAATTTAAATTGTTTGAAAGTACAAATGCCTTAGAGGCAGCATCATGTTCAAGTTGAGACAATACATCAGCTGCAACCAGCCCAGCTTTTGTCTCATCGTCAGAAACAACCATGACTTCGCTTGGGCCCGCAGGTAAATCTATAGCAACATCTTCAGAACATATTTTTTTAGCAATATTTACATAAGAATTACCTGGACCAAAAATTTTATCTACCTTAGGAATAACCGTTGTTCCATATGCCATCGCAAATATAGCTTGAGCACCACCGACTTTATAGATTGATTCAATTCCAAATAATTTTGCAATCCACAAGATTTCCGGAGCTATAGAACCAGATTTTAATGGGGGAGTGCATACAACTATATTTTTACATCCGGCAACCTTGGCAGGTATAAGTTGCATAAGAAAAGATGATATTAATGGAGCTGAGCCACCTGGAACATATAGACCCACTGTTTCAATTGACCTAAATTCTTTCCAAAGAGTGATCCCTTTGGTAGTTTCGATTGATGAAGAGCTTAATTTTTTTCTTTCTTCTTCACAAATTAACTTGATATTATTTGAAGAATTTAAAATAGCTTTCTTTAAATCATCTGAAACTGAATTTTCAGATTTATTTATTTCAGCAGCTCTAACTTTAAAAGATTTTAAATTAGGAAGCTTTAACTCATCGTTAATTATGTTAAAGGCCTTAGTACCATTCTTAATAATTAAATCTCTATATCTAAAAGCTGTGTTTTCAATATCCTTAGAATTGATCGTAGAAGATTTCCAATTAATAGGTAATTTTGATTTTGATCTATTGATTAACTTCATTTAATTTAAAATTTTTTCAACGGGCATTACAAGTATTGAGGATGCTCCATTGGACTTTAATTTTTCCATTGTTTCCCAGAAAACTGGCTCACTGCATAGCGCATGAATTGCCACTTTATTTTTTTCCTGTAAAGGAATGATGGTTGGTGAATCAGCTCCGGGAAGTAATTTGCATATTTTGTTTACAGAATCAGTACTTGCATTCAACATTACATATTTACTCTCCGCAGCATTAATAACACCCTCAAACCTTCTAACAAGATTAATAATACTTTTTTCCTTAAGATTCTTGAGAATACTAGATGAAATAAGAACAGCTTCTGAATCCATCAATGTTTTAAATTCAGTTAAATTATTAGCTTCTAATGTTGCCCCGGAAGAAACAAGATCACATATGCAATCGGCGATACCTATATAGGGAGTAAGTTCAACTGAACCATTAATTTTAATTAGTTCAGCATTGATTGACTCTTTCTTAAGAAATTTTTTAACTAGTCCTGGATAGGACGTAGCTATTACTTTGTTATTCAATGATTTAATCTTAGAGGTAAGAGGTTTTGCAAATGCCAATCTGCATTTTGAAAATCCTAGGTTTAATACTGATTTGGCTGTAATCTTTCGGTTATTTGCAGCCTGTTCTGCAAGAACATTTTTTCCAACAATACCAAGATCCGCAACCCCCTTTGATACTAGTGAGGGAATATCGTCATCTCTTACTAGCAATATATCTATATTCATATTTGAAGAACGAGCTAAAAGTTTTTCACCACTAGTACTAAAGTTAATACCAGATTTAATTAACAGTTCCTTGCTACTATCAAATAATCTACCTTTTCGTTGAATTGCAATTGTAATTTTTTTTACCATTTTTAATCCTGCTTTAATAAACTTAAATATCCCTTGTTGGACTCTTTAAAAAGAAATCGAGCCACTCTTGTTACTGTTGCCGTTGAGGTGTTTAATTTTGATGCTATATCTCTATATGTTGAGTCGCCTTTGTACAAAAGTTGAGCAACTTCCCATCTTTCTTGCATAGCTTCAATTTCTGCTGGAGTACATAAATCTTTTAAAAAATTATCTATGTCTTTATCAGAATTTAAGTTTTTTAGTGCTGTTGATAATTTCATGACGACAATTCTATATGTTTTAGCATGTTAAAACAACAAAACAAATGCATTTTTTTTAAATAACTAAAATGGGTTAAAATTATCTAAAAACAAACTTAATATACATTGCGCAGAAATAAACCAAAATACTTATTCATTGGTCTTGGGACCATGGGATATTCAATGTCAGGTCATCTCTCTAAAGATCGCAATATAGATTTATACGTATTTAATAGAACAAAAAGAGTAACCAAAAAATGGTTAAAAAAATATATTGGTTTGGAGTTAAAATTACAAAATACCAAGATCAAATTCGATGGCATTATTACATGCTTAAAAGATGATTTATCGATTGTTGAGGTTTTAATAAAAAATAACTTTATTGAATTACTAAAACCTAATGCATTTGTAATTGATCATTCAACAACTTCCCTTCATCTAATAGAGAATATCTCATCAAACAAAAAGTTTATTTTAAATAATATTTCTTTTTTTGACGCCCCGGTGAGTGGAGGAGAGGTTGGAGCTATCAATGGAACTCTTTCAATAATGTATGGAGGGCCTAATAAAAGGATTTCAATTATAGAAAGCATCATGCAATCTTATTCAAATAAAATTACAAAAATTGGGCCTAGTGGCCATGGGCAATTAACAAAAATGGTTAATCAATTATGCATTGCTGGGCTTCTTCAAGGTTTATCTGAGGGAGTCGCATTAGGTAAATTATCTAATCTTAATATGACAAAAGTACTTGAGGCTTTATCTGGAGGTGCAGCTCAGTCATGGCAAATGGACAATCGCTTTAAAAGCATGGTTGATGGAAAGTTTGACTTTGGATTTGCCGTAGATTTAATGATCAAGGACTTAAAAATTGCTCTTAATGAATCAAGTTCAAATGATTTGGATCTTAGTATTTCAAAAAACGTATTAAAAAAGTATGAAAAGCTTTCAGAAAAAAAAATGGGGAATTTAGACACATCAAGTCTAATAAAATTATTTAATGTATAAAAGAAATACATTATATTAATATATTAAACTTTAAACCCGGAGAAAAATGAAAATTTTAAAATCAATTACAGCAATGCTGTTGATATTGTCCATGAATACATATGCTATTCCAGAAGGTGCTTTTACAACCCTTCACGTTAAAGCAAAAAATGTAGATAAATACATAGAAATGATGAAAGAAAATCAAGCTCCATTTGAAGCCATTGGCGCAGATGTAGCTGGAGTTTGTGTAACCAAAACAGGAAACCAATATCCTGGTGAAATGTTTGTTTGGAATGCCTTTCCAAGCGTTGAAAAAGCTATGGAAGCAACAGATTTGTATGATCCAATGAAGGCAACAGGGCCATACAAAAAGATGCGTAAGGTTCAATATTCATCCACTTTTAAGCCTTTAAAAGAATTTAAGTTGCAACCAGCCTACGAGCGTTTATGGAGATTAAATTTAAATGATCCAATGGCATACACTCAAAAAATTGTTGAACTAGAAGAGGCCATCAGAGCAGCAGGTCATGACATGAATATTGGTGTATTTCAACCTCTAGGCGGTGGTACAGAAGTTTTCCATGTTAGGGCAGTGAGTCAAACTGCTGGAGATTTAGGAAAGGTTATTGATGAGTATTATGCTGGGGGATCCTGGGCTGCAATTTGGAATGAATCAGCTCAGTATGTTGATGAGATTGTCAGTGATACCATCGAGCATTGTCAGATTATTTATACAAAATAATTAATATCCAAAAAAAAGCCTGCTTACAAGCAGGCTTTTTTATATGCATTATTAGCCTTATTTTTTAACCCACATCGGTCCGATCGACATTATAAGGATTGAGGCAACAAAAAGCCCCTGAATTACATCAGGCATCAATGAAAATGCTGCACCTGGGTCAGTTGCTGCTATTAATTCATTTGCGTAAGAAGATAAGATTGCTCCTTCTTCCTGAATAGATGTCATTGCATTAGCAACACCATTTGCATTCCATTCTGAAAATGCAAAGTTAGTAATCCATCCATTGGCAACAAAAAGACAGAACACAGTGGCTGAAATTTTCATTAATAGGGGCGTGTCAGGATTATTGTAAATATTTTGGCCAGCTCTTAATCCAACCCATGATAGAAATCCTAAACCTATAAACCAAGTTGCATTACTGCCACTTGCCATCCAAAGATGATTCCATAAATCTAATTCTGTCATGATTCATCTCCTTTAAGCCACATTGGCAGAATGGCTATTAAAAGTGCTGATACTACTATTGCTATACCAACTATGTTTGGAGTGGTTGCTAATTCACCAGCATTTTGAGCAATAAAAGCTTCTGCAACTGGGCTAACAGTCTCGCCTGATTCTTTGAGACCTTGCATTACATTTGCAGTAATTATTAAGTTGTTCATTGAAAGCGTGAAAACAAACCAATTAAAAGCTGCCATTGCTAAAGCAAAAACTGAAATAATTGCTTTCATCAATATTGGTGCATTATTTTCTCTTGCAACACTAGCAAATCTTGCAGTTATCCATATACCTATCACTACAGCCAATATAAGCGTAGCATTTGGTCCCCTAGCAGACTGGAATAAGTTCCATAGTTCTAGTTCCATATTATCCTCCGGAATATGTATCTCTTTATTGAGATATGTATAAATATTACACTATAATTTTATTTATGAGAATTGTTCTCATTTGTAATACTTAATATATTAATTTAGTAACATAGTTAAAATGGAGTTACTTTAATGAAAATTTTTTTTCTAACCTGTTTTTTAATATTCTCAATTTCTCCTTATGCTGAAGATCTATCTACTCAAAGAGGCATGAGTAATATCCTTGGCTTAGAAACTTGGTCAAGATGCTCAAATTTAATATCTAACCCTGATTCAAGGAGTTATGAGCTTTCTTACTTACGGACGCAATCCATGCCATTGTCACCATTTGCTGGAGAATATAAACCAAAGTTTTTACCAGCTTCTTCAATGCCCAATACTGTGCAAATTTTTACAATGGATGTTCTTAATGAGAATGTAAATGATGGCAATCAAGGTACTCAAATGGACGCATTAGGACATTTTGGTCATCTGGACTCTCCATGGGATGGCAAAAGCGAACTAGATATTTCAAATGCAAAATTTTATGGTGGCTTCACTGGAAAAGAGGTTAAGCCTAGTCATGATTCACCATTACTCAAGCTTGGGATGGAGACTGTACCTCCAATTATTACATCTGCTGTTCTTATAGATGTAAAAAAATATGCTTACGATGGAAAATCTATGTTGGCAGGTGAGTATGTCACGATTGAAGATATTGAAAAATCAATTAAAAGCTCGTCTTTAAAATCAAGAGGAATTATTGAGGGCGATGTCGTGCTTATTTACACTGGTTGGAGTGATAATTATCAAGATCCAGATGAATCAAAGTTATATTATTCAATGGCCCCAGGCATCTCATACAAGCTTGCTGAATTCTTAGCATCTAAAAAAGTTGTTGCTGTTGGATTGGACACACCATTTGTTGATGCTGTTGCTGACCCAAATAATCCTATGCCTGTTCCCGAGGGAACTCCTAGCAACATGGTTTTTCCTGTCCATCATTACTTCTTAACCCAAGCTGGAATTCATACCCTTGAAAATTTTAATCTAAAAAAAATTTCAGATGATGCAGTTGAATTATCGTGCGTAATGATTTTACCCCTAATGGTTAAGGGAAGTTCTGCATCTTCAATCAGACCAGTTGCCATTGGTCCATCAATTTTATAATTGATGAGATTCTTAAGTTTTTTCTTAGCAATTTTATGTATTCATCTCCCTGGATCTTATGAAATTACTGTTTTAGCTACAAATATTTCTAATTATGGAGGCTTTGGAGAATGGAGTTTCTCGGCTCTATATGAAAGTGACGATGAATCAATTCTTTTCGATACAGGTTTTCATGAAGATACAGTCTTGCATAACGCAAAAGTTTTAGGAAAAGATCTATCAAAAGTAGAAAAAGTAATATTAAGTCATTTTCACAGCGATCATACGGGTGGACTGATAAAACTTCGAGACACTTTTAAAGATATTAATAGTAAAGCTTTTTCAAAAGTTTATGTTGCAAGAGGTTTCTTCAATCAAAGATTTACCTCAGAGGGAACAATGGAGGGCCCCGGCAATTATGCTGAGGCAAGTAGATGGAAAAATGATGCAGAAAAATTAGGTATTAGTTTTATTATTTTAGATACCCACTTCGAAGTTGCCAGAGATATATTTGCTACCGGGACTGTTGCAAGGACAGTTGAAACTTATAATGGTCCCTCAGGTTTAGTAATTAAAGACCCCCAAATGGATAAATTTGTACCAGATATTATATTAGATGATCAATCAGCTGGCATGTTAACTGCTAATGGTTGGGTGATGATGTCTGGTTGTGGGCATTCTGGAATTATTAATACGGCAAAAAAACTGCAATCTATTCATGATGTACCGGTATACGGTGCCATAGGGGGCTTTCACTTATTTAATGCTCCAGATGTAGTTATAGATAAGACTGCTAACTGGCTTAAAAATAATGGAATGACCAAATTTATGGGCGGTCATTGCACTGGCATTTATGCTGCCGAAAGGGTGGCAGATATAATAGGAGTTACCCGTGAGAATTTGTCACACACAGCTATTGGGAGTATCTTAACCAAAGATCTAGTAATTTTAAGAAGTTCTGTTGAGTAAAAAATTGTACTTCAATTAGACCAAAACTTAGTTTTTATGGGCTAAAATTTATGAATAATTAATGAGGATTAAAAAATGAAATTTATAAATACTTTTTTTGCAATTGTCTTAATTTTATCAATGCCGATAGAGTCTGCTGAAGAAAACTTTATAGGTGATGTAAATTTAGGTGAAGTTACACATAGCGATGCTTTTAACTTTATCAAGGATAATATGCTTGGCAAATGGGAAGGCAAACTTACTCAACACTCTGGTAATGTTATCGAAGCTTCCTATCATTTCAAATTAGTCTCGAATGGTAATACCATCAGAGAAGAGTTAATTGAAGATGGCGTTGAGATGTTTACTACTTATTCTGATAAAGATGGCGAACTTGTTATTAAGCATTATTGTGCATTAGGAACCGAACCTATGTTTACAGTTGATAATCTTACAGAAAGCTCTGTTGCCTTTAAATCAGATCCTACTCCGGGTTATCACAGCCAGCATCATAATTTTGTTAATGCCATATCTTGGGAAAAGGATAAATCATCTAAAGACACTATTATTATGAATAATAGTATTTATGTTGACGGAGAAATAGAAAATAACCAAGCAGTTATTTCAAGAGTATATTAATTTAAGCAAATATATGAAGAACCCGCTTTTGCGGGTTCTTTTATTTTGGTAGGTATAATTAATATATGCGAAAAAATTATTGGCGATCTAATTTAAAAATTCTCTCAATTTTATTATCTCTTTGGTTTCTTGTTTCATTTGGTTTTGGAATATTGTTCTCTGACTTCTTGGATAGCTTTAAGATTGGAGGCTTTAAGTTAGGCTTTTGGTTTGCTCAGCAAGGCAGTATTTATTTTTTCGTAATCCTAATATTCATTTATGTATATCTTATGAATAGGCTTGATAAAAAATATGAAGACAATAAAGGTCAAGACAATACTCAATAATGGATACTCAGTCATTAACATATTTATTTGTCGGTTTAACATTCGCTTTATATATAGCAATAGCAATTTGGTCACGAGCTGTAACCACTAGTGATTTTTACATAGCTGGCAAAGGCGTTAATCCTGTTGCTAATGGAATGGCTACTGCAGCAGACTGGATGTCTGCAGCATCTTTTATATCAATGGCTGGACTTATAGCTTTTCTTGGAAAAGATGGCTCTGTTTACTTAATGGGTTGGACCGGTGGATACGTTCTTTTAGCATTATTATTGGCTCCATATCTTAGAAAATTTGGTCAATACACCGTTCCAGATTTTATTGGTACAAGATACTATTCGAATGCTGCCAGACTGGTAGCAGTTATATGTTTGATTTTTGTTTCATTTACTTATGTAGCTGGGCAAATGAGAGGCGTGGGAATTGTTTTTTCAAGATTTTTAGAGGTTGATATTAATGTTGGTGTGATTGTAGGAATGTGTATCGTCTTCTTTTACGCAGTTTTAGGTGGTATGAAAGGTATTACTTACACGCAAGTTG
>ERZ802821.962-NODE-962-length-15741-cov-8.3556_pt1 | contig 15741 bp, 19 predicted proteins | sample MGYA00345648_ERZ802821 | MGnify/ENA primary metagenome ERZ802821 (study PRJEB30503, sample SAMEA104212357) | marine metagenome | biome: Westerlies Biome; feature: [SRF] surface water layer (ENVO:00010504) within the epipelagic zone...; material: water... | reverse complement strand
TATGTATTAATTTTACACAAACTCAATCCACTCTCGACGAAAGAAAAGCTTTCGGACATGCTCGAGCTCATCGAAGAGCATTATCCAAACAATGAACACAACAAAAGAGCGGCGAAGGATGTATTCTTTAAAACGATAACCGTGTTAGAGAACATTATCTATGAAAAGCCAAACATCAATGAAAAGAACGAACACTTCTTTAACAAATCAGACTTACTCGAGGGTACCATTCTTCTGTCGTACGATAAGTCGAACAACCCTTACAAGATGTACGACATTTCGATCGAAGACATCGCCGACTTCGTGACTGTCACAAACCCATCCATGGATACCAAACCACCAGAAGTCAAGTATACTTTTACCATGTTTCCACTCAAACCGAACGAGTTGTACAAAAACAATCTTGTAAAGAAGTCTGTTAGAGCGATCGATTTGCCCGTCAAACAAGTGTTCGAGATGGTTTTGAAATCGCATACACTTGAAGCTCATATGATCATGTCCAAAATGTATGACGATAAAAAACAAAGAGAGGATGTGTTATTTTGGTTGAACATTTACGAAACCAACGCGATTGAAAGCGTCGAAAAATCCAAGAATAAATCATCACTCAAGGTTTCGAATGGTGACGAACTCTCGAAGATCCTCGAGAGCGACGGATACAACTGGGGGATCATAGAGCTAATCGAGTTATCCAAACACATGGATGCTGGTTTGATCTTATTTAGCAAAACCAAAACTACCCCGAATTCGAACGAACTCATGATTCAAAACAACATGTTTGTAGTCGTCGACCACCCAGAACGATTCATCATGGTTTCGTACATGAAAGACACACCTCATAAGCTCTACTTAGTGGTGGATGGTGCGAGTAGCGGTAGTTTCGTGCACAACATATCGAACATCAAACCGCGTACGGTCGCACTCCTCCTAAACCGCAGAAAAACAAAACGAACACCGAAGCAACAATTCGTTGATGGTTTATACAACCAAATATGACCCACATTAAAACCATTTAAATGATTAAACACAGTAGTATGTAGAATAAATATGCTTGTCCTAAAGCGAGATGGGTCCACCGAAAAGGTCTCCTTCGACAAGGTGCTGCGTCGTATAGACAACCTTTCGATGGACCTAAACATAAACGGTACAGAAATTGCACAAAAGGTATGTTCGCTCATTTACGACGGTGTGAAAACTTCCGAACTAGATGATTTGGCTAGTCAATTGTGTAGCTCCTTGATCGCAGAGCACCCAGATTATGGAGTGCTCGCGTCTCGTATATCCGTGAGTAACCATCAAAAAAAGACCTCCCCTTCGTTCAGCGAAACGATCGAGATACTACACAAAAATGAGATCGTGAGCGATAACACTTACGAGGTTGTGGTCGCACATAAGGACAAGTTCAACAGCTACATCGATTATGAGAGGGATTTTCTCTTCGACTATTTCGGATTCAAAACACTCGAACGAGCTTACTTGATGAAATGCGACGGGAAGATTGTGGAGCGTCCACAACACATGATTATGAGGGTGGCTATAGGAATTCACGGAGACGATGTGAGAGAAGTGTTGGAAACTTACGACGCAATTTCGCAAAAGTATTTCATCCACGCGACCCCTACGCTTTTCAACTACGGAACGAATCGACCTCAAGGAAGCAGTTGCTTTTTGATGCACGCGAACGACGACTCCATTACAGGAATATTCGACTCGATCAAGGAAGCCGCGCTAATCTCAAAGTATGCTGGTGGTATCGGTATTCACATTCATAACATTCGTGGGAAGAATAGTTACATTCGTGGTACGAACGGTCATTCGGACGGAATCATTCCAATGTTGAGGGTGTTCAATTCAACCGCTCGCTATGTAAACCAAGCTGGTAAGCGAAACGGTTCCATCGCAATGTATTTGGAACCTTGGCACTGCGACATCGAGGGGTTCATGAACATGCGCAAGAATCACGGAAACGAGGAGGAGCGAGCGAGAGACCTCTTTTATGCGCTTTGGATTCCGGATTTGTTCATGGAGCGAGTCAAGAGTAACACGAAGTGGTCGCTCATGTGTCCCGATACATGCAAGGGGTTGAGTGATGTGTACGGAGACGACTTCAAGGCTTTGTACGAAGAGTATGAATCCAAAGGAATGTTCGTAAAACAAGTAGATGCGCAGTATGTGTGGCGGAAGATTCTAGAGAATCAAGTAGAAACAGGGACTCCCTATATGTTGTACAAGGACGCGGTCAATCGCAAAACAAACCAAAGTAACCTTGGTATCATCAAGTCTTCCAACTTGTGTACCGAAATTTGTGAATACACTTCTCCGGACGAAATTGCTGTATGCAACTTAGCGAGTGTGTGTTTGCCCTCGTTCGTGAATAGAGAGACAAAGACTTACGATTTCAAAAAGTTGCACTATTACACGAAGATTGTGACGAAGAACTTGAACAAGATCATTGATAGGAACTTTTACCCACACGAGAAAGCGGAGCGCAGCAACATTCGTCACCGACCAATTGGCATCGGTGTTCAAGGTTTGGCGGACACTTTCATCTTGATGAGATTTCCGTTCGACAGTGAGGAGGCGAGAGAGCTGAATCGCCAAATCTTCGAAACCATGTATCATGCGTCCTTAGAATGCTCGATGGAAATCTCAAGGAAGCGAGCCATTCAATTCTCGGAAGAGGGTGGTGATTCGAATTATGATAATGTGAACCGCACGGATGCGGAAAGAGAATTGACACGATTCAAAGGCGCTTATTCCACTTACGAGGGTAGTCCGATAAGCCAAGGTATTTTCCAATTTGATATGTGGAAGGTGGATGTGAACGATTCATTGTGGGATTGGACCACCTTGAAGAAAGATATTTCGGAGTGGGGGATTCGAAACAGCTTACTCATGGCACCAATGCCCACCGCGAGCACATCACAGATTATGGGCTTCAACGAGTGTTTCGAGCCAATCACTTCGAACTTGTACAAACGAAAGACGCTCGCGGGTGAATTCATCGTTATCAACAAATATTTGCTTCGAGATTTGATTGAGCTTGGTTTGTGGAACAAAGATTTGAAGGATGAGATCATCATTAAGGAGGGAATGATTGGCACCATTGAGAGAATCCCTCAAGAGATTAGAGCCTTGTACAAAACGGCTTGGGAAATCAAACAAAGGGTACTCATTGATTTGGCGACAGAGCGCGGGGCGTTCATATGTCAATCACAAAGCATGAACTTGTTTTTGGAGAGTCCCGAATACAACAAGATGACCATGATGCACTTCTACTCTTGGCAGCAAGGTCTAAAGACAGGAATGTATTATTTGCGAACAAAGCCGAAAGCTAATACACAACAATTTACCATCGATCCAAACAAATCGTTGTCGATGAAAACGACTAGTACGACCGTTGTGGAAGACGATGATGTGTGCGAATCGTGTTCAGCTTAAGTAAAAAACAAAGGGCTAACTTTAAAAATATTTTGACGACAAATAAAACATGTGACACTTAATTTTTTCGAACAATCTTCACAGTATACATGTCCACAAGGTAATGTAAAATGTGTAGATTCATTTCTTAGACAAATGGGACAAGCGTGTTTGTTTAATTTTGCAATGGTAAATATTTGATTGAGAGAGTTGATTTTGTCTATCGACTGATCGTAATCCTTCTTGTGTGATTTGCTCTCGTTTTCAGCGTATTCATTCATGTTCGACAGGCATTCGTCGAGTGCACCACTAACGACGGAGATGTTTTCAGAGATGTTGTTGTATGTTTGTATGTTTTCCTCACAGCAATTCTTTTTGTAATTGGACGCAATGTATTTTGATATGTCTGCAATACCGTTTTTGATATGTTCCAACTCCTCTTTCACCTTCGCATTCTTGTTGTTCAATCGGTCCATCTCTTGATTGATATGGGACGCATTCAATACCTCTTTGTTGTACACCTTTAACGCATCTTGTATCACAGAGTTTAGACTCTCTAAATTGATCTCTTCCATGGATGTCTCTTTCATAAATGTATCGCTAGTCAAATCGTTTGACTCAGTCGAACATTCTTCAAATTTATCCAATAATGAAAAGTCGTACATTTTTAACAAACATTTATTTTTAGTAACAAAAGTTTTGTTCGGTTTGTTATGAAAATGTAGTTGAAAAATAACAAATACCAATCAGTCGAAATTCTAGATTTCCATCGTCTTTCTAGGCTTTCTGCGATTGGTGCGTTTCTTCTCCGAAGAACTCAGTACGCTCTCGTTGAATTCTGAGATTTCCGATTGGCTCGCGGTGCTAATTGTTTCAAGTCTGTTTTGACGCATATCAGACTCGATGTCGTTCTCTAGATCATTTATGATGCTGTCGATGTTACTAGGTCCTTTCATTTGATACTTAGGTGGTGACGAGCTGTAGTTCGATGGTTGTGGTGGAGCGTTTCCACCAAACATTCCAGAGAACATTCCAGCCATACCCGTGTTGTCGTTCTTGGACATGGTGTTTGCGGTTGCGGAAGCGAATTGTTTCATCAAATTAGGGTTGCTCTTAAGCACATCGTCCATATTCGGTAAAGAGGAGCGGAACATAGTCTTCGTCAAATGGAACATGAACGCGCTACCTCCAAGGGTCATTAGTAGCTTCAATTCTGGCGCCATCTTACTCTTGCTCTTGTATTTTTCGTGAAGTTCCTCGAACACATCGTCATAATCGGTCAAGTTGTCGTGAATGTTTTCGGACCATCCATCTAGTTTCACATCGAACGGATCAAACTTAGTGTTCAAAAATTCAACACCATAGATACACGCCATAAGCATCTTTCGCTGAAATTGAATGCTCGCATCTATCTCACGGTCTTTGCGTATTCTCTCCATCTCGATCTTCATTTCATCTAGCGAGTTAGACAGAGTGAACTTCTTAGGAAGCTTAAACCCCTTTTGTTCCATTCGTTCGAATTGATACAAAAATCCTTTCTTTTCGTTTTCGATGTCCTCAGGAGACCTGTATACCACATGGGGTTGATGGTATTGTTGCTGGTACTGTTGGTGTGTAGCACGAGGCGCTTCGTGTTTTTCTGACGATTCACTAGAAGAGTCCTCATCCTCGTCATCCTCGTCTTCCGTTTCAAACAGATTGGACTCGTTGTCTTCCTTCTCGCGATGCTGTGATTTCATTTCGAATGATTTTTCGGAGGACGATTGTCTCTTAGCGTTGTTGTTCAGTAACAAGTCGATCCCTAAGTTGGACACATCCAATTTTGGTTGTATAAAAGTGTTTTGATTCCTTTGAAAGTCGTCTTGAGGCGTAATATGGACATGACCTCGCATATCGTGTTCTATGTCGTTTATTTGAAATTTGTCAAACTGAGATTCCTTAACTAAATTCATTATAGTTAAGAATTAATAAGAAACTTTAAGTAGATTAAAAACGCATACACTTCATCCAAAGGTTAAAAAAAATTGATTTATAATTAAAACTAGCTTACTCTAACATCTAGTATACGAACGAGTGTCATGGCTCTCTACATCAAGAAGTTGACTAACGACGCGATTCTTCCCACCCGTGGTTCGAAAGAGGCTGCGGGATACGACATATGCACCTTAGATAATGTGCTCATTCCTCCCTTTCAGAGAACGCTAGTATCCACCGGACTCGCGATGACGGTACCCGAAGGAACCTATGGACAACTCGCTCCTCGAAGTGGACTTTCTGTAAAGAAGGGACTACATGTAGGTGCTGGTGTGATTGATAGGGACTACACCGGAGAGGTGAAGGTGTTGCTGATGAATTTGTCTAGCGAGCCGATTGAACTTCAATCGAGCGACCGTATTGCACAACTCATTCTAAAAAAGATTGAAACACCCGAAGTGGTCGAAGTGGAGGAGCTCACCGAAACTCTACGCGGAGTTGGTGGGTTCGGTAGTACTGGATAAATGTGCAAAGTATAATCCTTGAAGTAGTGTGTCTGCTAAATCATCCTTCTTTTTAAAAGTTTTGAAAAACTCCAAATGGCTCGCCATATTTTTATATTCAAGAAGCTGGATAGTGTACAAAATGGACGCCTCTTTGTTCCATTTGTATTTGTTGGAAGGCGCGGTCTTACAAACGATCTCTTCGCACTGGTACGATTTCATCAATGAATCTGCGAATTTTATTTTGTTCCTTGCGTTGATGATATGAATATCAATCGCTCTGTTTAATAGATCCTTTTGATAATGAAAGAATGTGAAGACCATCACTTGAATGGTTTTCATGATTGGATTCTTCAAAGCCGGTTGATTTTCAATCACAACATAATCTAGATCGATGTCTGAGAAGTGATGGTTGAGTTTGTTCAATAGAATGGTCGCTTGGTCGGATTTTTTATCACACGAAATGTCCAACACATCCCAACTACGAATAGTGATGATGTCTAATATCTTGTCGTATTCAAAATAACAGTACGCCAAGTTTTTGACACCAATATCGAACGACAAAATACGCATTCTCTCTAACTATCTATGTTAGTTTGTAGTTTCGTTTAAATGTTTTCAATTGCGAAATCCAAAAGGAATCTTTAGGTAAAAAATCGGGTTTGGATTGTTTGAACAGCTTTTGATAAAATGTATTGAGGCTCTTTTCATGGTATCCTATGAAGTACAAACTCATCTCCCGTAAGTTGTCTTGAATGAATGATACTGGAAAGGATCGAAGCTTGTCGATAACGACGGTTCCTAAATAACTGGGACATTTAATCAATTTCTCACTTTCGTTTCGATACAGTACAAAGTTGTTGTCGATTAAGTATACATGGTTTAAATGGTAATTCGGTTGAAGTTTGTATTTCGTCTTCAGGATCTTTTTTAGTTCAAGTCGTAACTTGTCGATCGACTTCATGTAGTTGTTGGACTTGTCGTCTAGAACACAGTCGCTTCGGGAGAATATTCGTTTGTTAAACCGAATACCGATCACCTCCTCGATGATCTTCACAACATATTTTGCCCATAAGTCGTCGGACGCGGTATACACGAAAAATTCCACATTAGGAAATCTGGATTTCATCTTGGAAATGAATGTTCTGAAATTTGGACGAAGAAGACCTTTCATAAAGTCTCTCTTTACCGCATCTTTGTCTTGCTTAATGTATTTCTTTGGCTGTATTTTGTCGTTAAAGTACTTTATAAAATTGTATTCATCCAGTTGGGGTTGAATGTTACCTTGAATTGTGTGATCTAAATCCAGTAGGATAACAAAAGGCTCTTTTCTAGAGATGGAGACCATTATATATATTTTCCGAAAAAAAAACCTGAGCTAATTATAAAATAGTAGCTTATGGATAAAAGAATCGTAATTGGTTTAGGATTAGTGATTCTTTTACTAGTGTTGTTCATCATTTCTTTCATGGTGACCGTGGTGTTTAAAGAAGAGAAAGACGAAATCAAATCGAGCATGGATAAGAAGGAGTCTACGAATGGGCTTTTTGGTTTTCTTGCATCAAATATTTTCGTAGGAGGAAGTTAAATAAATATGTGTTTATAAAATAATATATGTACACACAAGAATGTTGTTTTTTTTAGTTAAATACTTAGTCTATTTCATGATCTTTATATTCACTATGTATGGTATGATGACTTTTAGTAACTCTTTCAAGAAGGAAGAGAAGTTTACCTTGTCTCAAAACCACGAGGAGGACGATGAAATTCCCGCTGAAGGAAACTCGTTTGACGCTGCGAGTGTGTCCTCGAAATCCTCCTCCATCGCACTACCCGAAGAGCTTATCCACGAACTGTCACACAAACTCGACTCGAACTTTAACGAACTAAAAGACAGTTTCAACAAACAAATGGAAAATACCAAACAAACTATTGAAAGTAGTATTAAAGAGCTGATCGTGTCCGAAGCCCCTCTCAAAGAAAAGATAACCCAAATCAAATCGTCTAACAAAATTCCCACTGTTAGAAGTTTCGAAAAAGAAGATAGCGCTAGTAACGAACTCAGTGACGAAGAGGAAGGGAGCGACCAACCGAGCGACGACGAAGATTCGGACGAGGATATATCGGAATCATTCCAAGACCATGCGACATATGATGGACTCACCTCTCCATACTGTTTGAATTGTTTTGCGGTTTAAAGTTCTTGGTAATTTTCGACAATTCTGTCTGATGGTTCTACAAATTTGATGGATAGGAACTTGAAAATGTCCTCTTCTGTTTTTAGATTTTTGACCTTTTGGAGCGAGTTGTCCCAAACACCCTTTTCGTTCAATCGGTATCCCATTCTTTGTGCTTGTTCTCTCATCTTGATGTTGTACTCCTTGCTTCCCGTGAAGTACAACAAGGCAAAGGGATATTCTAAGGGAGGACACAATAGTATATCAATTCTTCTCGAAGTGCATCCATCCGGTAAGGAACACATGCCCATAAATTTCTTTTTACCTAACGCAAATATTCCATCATCTTTGATATATTTGTTTTTTGTCATTGTGTGAATGAGACTCTCGAGCGTAAAGGAGCCTTTTGAACATATGATAAGGTCTATGTCCCCACTCTCACTCTGGTTTCTTCGGTAACTACCCACTAAGCTGAACATGGATATTTCCGGGTAGTGTGTCCTCATAATAGTCTCGATGAATTGATCATGCTTCACCATTTCGGATCGTGGTATCCTTTGTAGAATGTCGTGATGATACATCACCCCTTGCTTTTGTTTGTCGTTCAGAAGGTGCATGTTTTGTTTTAGTTCTTCAAACGAGCGTATTCCATGGACTTCGGCTAACTCCTTTGCCTTTACGATTCCTATATTGTGGATTTTGGCAAGTTCGTCAATCGTTTCAAATAGAGGTGTACTAGAATCTTCATCGCCTTGTATTTGAGGTAAGTTTGTCTTATTCTCAATCATGTACAAAACCTTCTCCTTGATACTTTTTCCCAATTTCAACTCTTTTATATCTTCTTCAGTATGAATATCACCTTCGATTCGCTGAAATAGTCTAACTGCATCCATGTACGCTTTGGCTTTCCATGGTTCCTTGTTATACTTACTTTTCTTATGCATGCTTTCTAAGTTGTACACGATTAAGTCCTTCATTAAAACTGTTTATCTAACAAGTCTAAAATATCAAGACAAATGAAACGAATCTTTGGGACAAGTGTACCGCTCGATAAATACCTATCCAAAAGATTGTTTAAGTTTGGATCAATTTTTAGTAGGGTTCGCCAAGCCTTCACATTTTGTAGCAAAGGAATGACCAAATCTTTCTTCGTTTCGAAACAATCCTTCAAACACAGTAACGACAACTCTATGCTAGAAACATCGCGAGAGTCGACATCGATAGCGTCTCGAAGGACATTGTACAACTTCTCGACAATATCTTGCGGCTTCTTGTACAACTTCCTGGAAAGATCGGGAGCCATATGTAACATCATATACACTTTAACAGTATACATCTTTTGGGACTTTTCACTGACTCGGTCACAAAAGTCGTCGTAGGTTTCGTTTTCGTGCTGCGATACACAGTAAAATGAGTCCGTAAAAATAATGTCAAAGTATTTATTGATGAAATCCACAATACAAGTTCTAATCTCAGAGTTGTCGGAGTTGAAGAGGTATATGATTAGTCCCACATACAACTCGTGATACACTTTGGAGTTCAAGCAAGTATTCATAATGTGGGTGACGAAGCGATCTACATCATTCACTTGAATGGCGATATGAATCTTTTTATAAATGTTGATGTAATTAGCATTGGTGAGTTTGTTCAAACAACTTGTCAAGTTTTTTGTACTAGAATGCACCTCTTTGTTGATGCTAATGATTTGTGGTTTTTTTATATATCTCTTTGAATATATCTCATTTTTTAGCGCAGGATTAAAGCAGGAGTATGTTTCTTTCAAATAATCTAGAATCTTCTCTAATTTTTGAAACTCTTTAGATGACTTTTCAAAATTTGGATTGTCATAAAATAATGACGTGTCATATCTTACGAAATCCATAAACTATTTTTGAATATACTATTTAAGTATTTATCATTTCACTGTCATTTTTTTTTGTAAACTGTTATAAAATATGTTCACCAAAAAGAATGCCCCCTACATGTTCGTGGCCTTAGTTGCAGCGCTTCTCGTTACCCTTGTCGTATACAGATGCATGTGTGGGTCCATGGATGTTAAGGAAAAAATGACTCAAGAAACATTAGTGTTTTTCTACGCAGACTGGTGTGGTTACTGCAAAGCATTCAAACCCGAAGTGCAAAAATACACAGGAATGAGCGTACAGTATGTTGACTGCACTCAACCAAGTGAGAAGGAAAGAAAGTTAATGCAAGAATATTCGGTAACTGGATTCCCTGCATTGTTCTACAAATCGTCGGACAAACAAATCACCTTCAACAAAGCCAGAAACACAAGCGGGATCGTGGAGTTCGTAAACGAGTGCCGTTCCAAATAGGAGAATAAAAAAAGTGCGTATGATATTAATACACTTTCTTTTTAAAGCATGAAGCACTTGAACATATACGAACTGCATGAAGAAATAAACAAGAAGAAGAAGAAGCGAAGCCAAAGCTTTGATCATGTTCTAGGGACTTGTCATCAAAAGATTAAAAATGCCTCAAAAAAAGAGCTCGTCAAAGTATTCTTTGATGTTCCAGAGTTTGTCATAGGCTTACCCGTGTACGACCTTACCGAATGTATCAAACATCTAATAAAATCTCTCGAAGAGAACGGCTTTCTTGTTCAGTATTTTTTCCCAAAGTTATTGTACATTTCGTGGGATTTCGATGAAATCAAGGAAAAAGATCGAGCGAACAACAATTTACAAATACCTTATGATAATACAACATCTAAAACAACATCTAAAGCACAAATCACACATGTCGAAAACAACAACGCAAACAAATTGATCATGAAACCTTCGGCCGTAACCAAAACAAAACAAGTGGAACATCGTCCAAATGGGAAATTCATTTTAAACATTGATTGATTCAATCAAATTCATTTTGATTTTTACTGTGCGTAAAATGAGTCTTGTGTACATAAGACTAAAAAATATCTGTCATAATATATTAATGAAAACTACATGACTCTACTCTCCACATCTTACACTTCATTGGAGGATGCTTGGGGATCCAATTTCGATCATGACCATAAGAAAAAAAAAAACCAAAAAGATATCCAAAAAGTCGACAGACCCGTTATGTGAATTGTACAGTAAAAGATATAAGAAAATAAAGAAACCATTTTACAGTAAAGATTCGGACATGAAAGAGAATGATTACTTCAACCAAATTCATTCTTTTCAAGGTGAAAGGGACGACAATTTGTATTATGGATACAAGGACGATGATTTCACTCAAATGGTGAATAAGGAGAGACAGCAAACCAATTCATTATATATTGACGAAGAAGGCCACTGTATTGACACCCATAATACTCCTAAGAAGGCGTCTAAAAAGAAAACCAAATCAAAGAAAAAAGTCTCCTTCAATATCGAACCTCAAGACGAAGACGATCTCTATCTAGAAAGAGCGGTGTCTACCGAAGAGGAAGAGGAGGAACTTCGTGATATGGGTCTTTCTAGCCAAAGCTTTGACGATGTTGTGGATTCTCGGCAAGACTCGTTCGATCGTATATACTCGAATGTGTACGAGGAAACCGACGACGAAATCAGTTTCGAAGAGGAGGTTACCAAAGTACACGAAGAGTCGAAATCCGAAAAGTCCATTAGTCAACTTATTGAAGAAGAAATGAAAAAGAATGGATACTTGAAGGCTGTTCAATCATTAAATAATGATAGACCAATCGAGTTTGTAGACGAACGACAGTATCTTGATTTGTTGATTTATCTGTTTTCGGGTATCATTCTCATTTTCATTATGGAACAATTCATTCAAATAGGCATTAAAATGAAAACTCCGATTTACTAGATTGTCGGCAATAAATTATTCTTATATTATTAAAAAAAGTGTATGAATATGAATGGGAAAATGATCTTGTCTTATGTGAATTACGCCGTCGAACAATTCAACAACAACCGGTACTTAGCCGGAGTTGCTATGATCATGTTCAATATCGGGTCCAGATACTTAGTGGTGGACATGAATAAGAATACAGAAAATTTGTTGAAATCCAAGATTATGCGTCGTTTGACTCTCTTTTCTATTTTCTTTATCGCCACACGAGATCTTGTGACTTCTTTCATTTTGACAACCGCGTTCTTAGTGATGACCATGAATCTATTCAACGAAGAGAGCAAATACTGTGTACTACCAAAAGGATTCAAGGATAATGTATTCACAGACGAGGAGTACCAATTTTCGAAACGCATCATTCGAGAATACGAAAAAATAAACAAAGTGAAAGCGCATCAACAATTTTGTAACAGTAAATAAAATAGGAATGTTTACAACCACTTTGGGTATTGTCATTAACGCTTCCTCTATACTTATCTTATACTTACTTGTGTATACTCTTTTCTCAAAGTATAGAAGCTTCGATATGAAGATTAAGCTCTTTAACGAGTACATGTATACAAACGATAATCGTCTCAAAAATCTCGTTGACGACATCAACTATAACGACAATGTGTTGAAGAACAGCATTGATTGATTTCTTCTTAAAGAACGGTTACGCGCCTTTAGTCGTTACATACAATCAATAAGGTCCTCATAATGCAAACCATCTTTCGTGCGTTTCCGAGTTTCAATAAGATTTTGTGTTCCGTATTCATTATGAAAATCATTGCTGCTATGCTAGAGCTTTCGTATCGAAAGTTTTGTGCACCAATGGATTCATTTTATCATTTTTTCATATCCTTGTTCAGCAGTTCTAGCGAAGCGTGTGGAACCATACGAACATTAGCTCATCAACTCAACTTTGTCGTCATTGGAATCATTATGAAGTGGCTTGTGGAATGTGTGGAGGGGTTTACTAAACAAAGTTAGGTGCAGATACAGACATATCGTATCCTTCAACCCCTTTGAGGAAAACATAATAATTGCTCAAGTCATTATCTTTTAGATTCAATCCACCAAACAATACTCCCTTTCTTTCATTATATTCTCTTCCATGACTGAGATAACCAAATACCATATCATCTTTATTGACAACAACCCTTAGATATATAGGACTATGTTTTGTAAATATGTCTTCACTTTGACCATCTGTAACATGGTCCGTTTGCCAAATTCTTTTTAGCTTGTTACCTTTGTTTATCATATTGAAATATACGCCATGTCGTCCACCTTCTAATATTGTCATTTCAATCGAGTTTTCATCTTCAACCATACCATCGATAGCACCGGTTGTGTCGTCAAATACCATCCATTCTTCACCGTTGTCTTTCTTTTGAGAAATATTTTGTTTAATAGATGTTGTAATTGATTGTGTCAGTTTATTTGTATTTTTACAAATACCGATAGACATATTGAAATTCCAAGTCTTATGATTTGTAAAATAGAAACCCACTTGCTTTTCATTATTAGGAAACTCTTTTATTTTGTTAGAAGGTATCTTAATTGCTAGTACTTTCCCTTGGATATTGTATCGACCACCACTGAAAGTCGCATCACCATAACATTCTAAATCACTGCAACTACCATCTTGAATTTGTGTTAAAGCAGTTCCACATTCCGTATATCCAGAAATATCGCAAGAGATATTCGCATTACTTGTGGCCTCTAAAAAGTCCTGATCCAAATAACACTTGTCAGTAATTATCACTTCACAATTTGATTGGGTAAGTAACTTACAATTGTTTACTGGAACCGCCACATTTGAATTGCTTGCTGAACATTCACTGTAACAACCAAGTCGATAGGTATCGTTTTCAACCGTATAGTGCATCTTCTGATTCGATTGACAGATGGTTGGTTGTATGCTCTCCATAAAACTAGCCGCTGGTGCAGAAAATGCTTCGATACACGACGAATCGTGTTGCATTTGTTCACTCACTAGTATGATACTGTAAGATAAGAACACAACAAACAATATAAAAATCACAAGGACCTTTACCATTTAATGTAAAGAAGGATTATAGTTACAAATTATCTACAATTAGTCAGTTGGATATTGGGTCTTCGTATATAGATGCTGTTGTAAGTTACTCATTGGGATACAATTCGATTCACCATTTAACTGTACGCAAAGATTGTTCGAATCCAAAGATAGTGATAATGATGTAGGTTCATCTTGAATTACAATGTCAGCTGTGGTTTGTGTTGGCAATTCAATCGTTATATTCGAACCACTATATCGTTGAAAGATTATTTGGTTGTTAGAGAAACCCACATCGTTAATGGTGTTGTTCGAAAGGGTAGTGAAGTCGCTTTGAGACACATACATACTAGACAATGAGTTACTAAAAGATTCAAATTCACTTTGGCTCACAAAGTTACTGCTGATATTATTGCTATTCAAATAATTATTATCACTCAAATAATTGGACATAGTGGAATCGATGGTTGACTCGGTCAAAAAATTATTCGAAGTCAAATAATTGGACATAGTGGAATCGATGGTTGACTCGGTCAAAAAATTATTCGAAGTCAAATAATTGGACATAGTGGAATCGATGGTTGACTCGGTCAAAAAATTATTCGAAGTCAAATAATTGGACATAGTGGAATCGATGGTTGACTCGGTCAAAAAATTATTCGAAGTCAAATAATTGGACATAGTGGAATCGATGGTTGACTCGGTCAAAAAATTATTCGAAGTCAAATAATTGGACATAGTGGAATCGATGGTTGACTCGGTCAAAAAATTATTCGAAGTCAAATAATTGGACATAGTGGAATCGATGGTTGACTCGGTCAAAAAATTATTCGAAGTCAAATAATTGGACAAACTGCCTATGGTTTCTTGGTTGCTTTCCGCTAGTCCATCGATACGACTAAGATTGCTAGACATCGAGTCGACATTGTTCGAAAGGGTGGTGAAGTCGCTTTGAGACGCATACATACTAGACAAACTGCCTATGGTTTCTTGGTTGCTTTCCGCTAGTCCATCGATACGACTAAGATTGCTAGACATCGAGTCGACATTGTTCGAAAGGGTGGTGAAGTCGCTTTGAGACGCATACATACTAGACAAACTGCCTATGGTTTCTTGGTTGCTTTTCGCTAGTCCATCGATACGATTAAGATTGTTAGACATCGAGTCGACATTAGAGGATAAGTCGACGAAGTTGCTTTGGGAAACGAAATCGGTGCTCATATTATCGTATACATCCGCATATATATCCTCTTGGATTCCACGCAGATTGGTTAATGCGTCACTATTCAAAGCGTCCATTTCTTCCTTGTTTTTTACACTCCATTGTTCGTCGAGATTCGCGACGCTCTCTTGGATAATCGCTTTGTTGTTTTCCGCAAGGGTATCTTCAAGTACGCTCAGCGTTTTCAAATTGTCTTCGTTCACTCGTTTTTGCACATTTTTGATGTCCGTATACAATTGAGTGACATTTCGCTTGTTGGTTTCAATTTGATTCAGTTTGTTCTTCAAGGTCTTGTCCATGTCTTCAATACGCTTTTTGTTTCGATGCACTTTATCTAGTATCTTCTTGTCGTTTTTGTTGACGGCTTCTATCAAGTTAGGAAGTACAGAGGAGCGTTCTTGTTTGGGTTCGGTTTTGAGGAAACCAACATATTCGTTTACGAACCACATTGAAAATAGAAAGAATATGACTATGGCGGACAAAAAGGCTAGATTCAATCTAGAGACTAGCATTGTGTACATGTGGAAATGGTTATATTATTACTACAGTCGTTAGACAATCTGC
>ERZ802821.958-NODE-958-length-15774-cov-23.0763_pt1 | contig 15774 bp, 10 predicted proteins | sample MGYA00345648_ERZ802821 | MGnify/ENA primary metagenome ERZ802821 (study PRJEB30503, sample SAMEA104212357) | marine metagenome | biome: Westerlies Biome; feature: [SRF] surface water layer (ENVO:00010504) within the epipelagic zone...; material: water... | reverse complement strand
GCTTGCTCAGCACCTCGGCATATTTAGTCGGGTGCAGCGATAAAAACGCCGCGCCAAAACAAGCCGAAAAGGTGGGTTGATGTTCGGTCATGCCGCGTTCCATTCCAGCCATTTTGGCGGTAAAGCCGGACAGAAAATGATATTGGGTGGCGGCATCATCAAGAATCGATACAGGCGGCAGAACGCCAAAAGCATCCGCCGTCAGAAACAATACATGTTTGGCGTGACCGGCTTTGGATACCGGGCGGACGATATTGTCGATATGGTAGATCGGGTACGACACCCGGGTATTCAGCGTCAGGCTGGTATCGCTGAAATCAATTTTGCCGTCGGCATCAACCATCACATTTTCGAGCAGCGCATCGCGGCGAATCGCCCGGTAAATTTCCGGTTCATTGGCTTCATCGAGGTCGCTTGTTTTGGCGTAGCAGCCACCCTCAAAGTTGAAAATACCGTCATCGTCCCAGCCATGTTCATCATCACCAATCAGGCTGCGATCAGCGGCGGCTGACAAGGTTGTTTTGCCGGTGCCAGACAGGCCAAAAAACAGCGCCACATCACCATTTTCACCACAATTTGCCGAGCAATGCATCGATGCAATGCCTTTGCGGGGCAAGAGATAGTTCATCATCGAGAACATCCCTTTTTTCATCTCGCCGCCATACCAGGAGCCGCCGATCAGCTGCATCCGTTCGGTCAGATTAAAGGCAACAAAGGTTGGCGAGTTCATGCCATGGCGTTCCCAGTCCGGGTTGCTTGTCATGGACGCATTGATGACGGTGAAATCAGGCTCAAAATCAGCCAGTTCGGCGTCGCTTGGCCGGATGAACATATTTTTCACAAAATGCGCCTGCCATGCCACCTCCATGACAAAGCGCACTTTTAAACAAGTATCTTTATTAGCGCCGCAAAACCCGTCGACAATATACAGTTTTTTGCCTGTCAGCTGCTTGCCAACCAGATCTTTAAGCTCGCCCCATACTTCTGGCGTGATTGGCTTATTGTCGTTTTTCGCGCCATTTCCATTCCACCACAAACTGTCTTTTGTGGTGTCGTCCATGACGATAAATTTATCCTTTGGAGACCGTCCGGTATATTCACCGGTCAATACATTGACCGCGCCAAGCTCGCTCAGATAGCCGCGCGCATATCCCTCAAGGCCGGGTTGCATCTCATCTTCAAAAAGCTGTTCATAAGACGGGTTATAAATGATTTCTTTCGGCTCGGTAATGCCGACTGAAGACAAGAATTGTTCCACGAAAATACTCTCAAAACTGTTTATTATGATGTCTTGTCACAGGGCCAAGGGGATGTCGACCCAAGATTGATTAGGTAATTCTTTAAGGCGTCGATTTGGCCTTGTCAATGACCAAGCCCGACGGGCAAAAACCGGTGCCGGACAGGCTATCGTCCGCGCCATACCGGGTCGCGTTTTTCGGCAAAGGCCCTAAACCCTTCAACCCCGTCTTCCGAGTTGTACAATCTGTCAACGGTTGGCAATTGCATCTTGGTAACCTTGTTTAAAATATCCTGAAATTTCATCGCTTCAGCTTCGCGGGCGACTTCCTTGATCGCGGCAAATACCAGTGGTGGCCCGGATTCGAGCAGTTTGGCCAGCGCCCAGGCGCGATCATAGAGCGCGTCCGCATCGGCAAAAATTTCATTTACCAGCCCCCATCTATGGGCTTCGGCAGAGTCCATCCAGCGGCCGGTCAGCAACAAATCCATCGCCACATGATAGGGAATGCGTTTCGGCAGCTTGATGGTGGCGGCATCAGCCAATGTGCCGGCTCTGATTTCCGGCAGGGCAAAGCTCGAACCGGCGGTTGCCAGAATCAAATCACAGGATAAAGCCAGTTCAAATCCGCCGCCAACGCACATGCCCTCAACAGCGGCGATCACCGGTTTGTTCAGATCACGCAGCTCTTGCAACCCGGCAAAACCACCAACGCCATAATCAGCGGTGACCGAGTCACCTGCCGCCGCGGCTTTCAGATCCCATCCGGCCGAAAAGAATTTCTCGCCAGCCGTGCGTAAAATACAAACACGCAGCGCCGCATCATCACGAAAGGATTGAAACACATCGCCCATTTGGCGCGACGTTGCCAGATCAATGGCATTGGCTTTTGGCCGATCTAATGTGACCTCCAAAATACCGCCGTCAGTGCGGCTATGAATAACCTCGGTCATGCTGAAGCTCCTGTGTTTTGCCCGGCTGCCGTTACGGCATTTTCCGGCGTATGATACCGCCACAATAACGCATCAGCGGCAATGGCGCTGTTGGTGGTTATGATCAGCGGGTTGATCTCTATCGCGGCGATGCTGTGATCATTTGTGATAAGCTGGCATAGCGCCAGAATCTGATCAATGGCGGATTGCTGGTCAGCTGCCGGACGGCCGCGAAACCCGTTCAGTAAAGCGGCAAATTGCAGCCGCCCCAGCGCGGCGGCAATGGCTGTACGGCTTGCTGGTAAAATCAGGCTTTGGCTGTCACGCCATAATTCGGTCATGATGCCGCCGCTGGCGATTGTCAGATGAATTCCATATTGCGGATCGCGCCGCAGCCCGACCAGCAATTCGGCGACCGGTGCGGTTACCATCTCTTCAACCAGAAATCTTTGCGCATCGGTCATCGCTTTGGCCTGCTGTGCAAGCTCGGCATGCGCCAGCCCCAATGCGACAAAGCCCTGTTCGCTTTTGTGCAGCGTTCCCATGCCCTTTAATGCCAGCGGCGGTGTAAGCCGGGCTGCCTGATGCGCCAGTTCGCCAGGCGTATCGCCGGTGACTCCAGCCGGACAGGCAATGCCATTGGCGCGCAACACGGCCTTTGCACCGGCTTCGTCAATAAGCGTCGTATCGCTGTCGGTGATGGTGGAAGTGGTGCTGGTGGTAGCGATACTGGCAAGCGGCACCCATGGCGTTTCCTGCGACAGATTGCGGCCCGCATTGGCGGCAGATGTTAACGCGGCTAATCCAGCCTCAAAACCGCAAAGCGGCAGCAAACCTTCATCCATCAACCAGCTGGCGATATCATCTGGCATGCCTTCGGGAAGGCTGGCCAAAAGCGCGGCCTTTGTACCGGTCTTGCTGGCGGCGGTCTGCAACGCGGCAACGGCTGGCATCCATGCGTCACGGCTACAGCGGTCAGCCCGCGGAAAATCAATAACCAGACAGCATAAATCAACCCAGTCGCCCATCATATTGGCAAAGCATTCGGTCATCGCTGCTTCGTCACCCCAGATAAAGGTGTGGTAATCGAGCGGATTCGCCAAATGCACCAGTGGGCCTAATTTATCAGCCAGTCTAGTTGCATTATATTCGGGCAGCTCTGGCCAGCTCAGATCCTGTGTGACCGACATGTCAGCCAGCAGGCCAGCCTCTCCGCCGGAACAGCATAAGGCGCTGATACGGTTGCCGGGCAGGGCGCCAAACAGATGCAGTATTTTCAAGGTTTCGATCAGCGCATCCAGGCTATTGACTTCGATCACACCGCATTGTTGCAGAAAAGCCGAGGAAGCGGCGGCGTCGCCGGCAAGTGCGGCTGTATGCGCGCCGGCGGCCTGTTGCGATGCGGCTGTTTTGCCGGCCTTGATGGCGACAATATATTTGCCATTTTGGCGGGCGGCATATGCCATTTTGGCAAATTCGCCGGCGTCATGAATGCCCTCAATATACAGCCCGGCGGCGGTGATTCGCGGATCCGCCAGCAACGCTGCTGTCATATCGGTGAGGCTGGTCTGCGCCTGATTGCCGACACAGCCGACATACCCGACCGGCAGACCACGCGCCTGCATACCCAGATTGATCGCAATATTTGACGATTGGCTGATCAGTGCCACACCTTTTGTACAGCGACGACCGCCATGCTGGTCAGGCCATAGCAATGCCCCGTCAAGATAATTGATAAAGCCGTAACAATTCGGGCCAAGTAACGGCATATCGCCGGCCGCGGCGACCAGCTGTTGCTGCCGGTCAAGCTGGCCTGATTCGGCAAAACCAGAGGCAAAGCACACCGCGCCACCACAGCCGATCGCTGCCAGTTGCCTTGTGACTTCGATAACAGCGTCACGATTAATGCCAAGAAACGCCACATCGGGAACCCCCGGCAATGCCGCAACCGACGCAAAACAAGGCACCCCGGCAATGGTTTTGCGTTTCGGATGCACCGGCCAGATATCCCCGGCAAAGCCCATTTTCTGGCATTGGGTGATCACATTTTCAGCCCAGCCACTGCCAAACACAACAATTGAGGCTGGTTGGAATAGCCGTGACAGCCGGGGCAACTGCCTATCCCCCTAATGGCCGCAACAAATCACGGCTGATGATATGTCGCTGGATTTCCGAGGTGCCGTCCCAGATTCGTTCCACCCGGGCATCGCGCCAGAACCGCGCCAGTGGCAGATCATCCATCAACCCCATGCCGCCGTAAATCTGGATCGCCTCGTCGGTTACCCGTGCCAGTAATTCGGTGGCGTATAATTTGGCTGATGCGATTTCACGATTGGCTGGCAACCCTTCATCGAGCCGCCATGCCGCCGCCAAAGTCAGCCAATCAGCCGCGTCAATTTCCGTGACCAAATCAGCCAGCTTGAAACTGACACCCTGAAACTTGCCGATCTGTTTGCCAAATTGCTGGCGTTCGGCGGCATAATGCAGGGCGTAATCGAACGCCCGACGGGCGCGGCCAACGGCCATGGCGGCAACGGTAATGCGGGTGGCATAAAGCCAGCTATTCATCACCTCAAACCCGCCATCGACGGCACCCAGAACCTGCTCATCCGGCACCCGGCAATTTTCAAATTTCAAAATCACATTGGGATAGCCGCTATGCGATACCGACTGATAGCCGGGCAAAACAGAAAAGCCGGGATGACCGCGATCGACCAGAAAACAGGTAATCCGTTTTTTCGGGCCATGCGCCGTTTCGTCAACGCCGGTGGCCACAAAAACGATAAAGAAATCGGCATGATCCCCGCCGGAAATGAAATGTTTGGTGCCATTGATCAGCCAGTCACCAGCATCGCGTTTTGCTGTGGTTGTCATGCTGCGCACATCGGATCCGGCATCTGGTTCGGTCATCGCCAGCGCATCCATTTTTTCACCACTGACGGCAGGTGCCAGATAGCGTTCGATCTGCGCCCCCTCGCAGGCCATCAGAATATTTTGCGGGCGGCCAAAAAAATGTGTCAGCGCCATCGACCCGCGGCCAAGCTCGCGTTCGAGAAGGGCAAATTCAACATGATTGAGACCGCCGCCACCAACTGCTTCGGGAAAATTCGCCGCATAGAATCCCATCGCCTTGACCTTGGATTTGATGTCATCGGCAATGTCTTTGGGTACATAGCCAAGCTTCTCAATTTTATCTTCAAGAGGATAGATTTCCTGTTCGACAAAACTGCGCACGGTTTCGACGATCATATCCTGTTCGGGTGTTGCACCAAATTGCATCTTCTGAACCTATCAGCTGTTGCGTTTGTTGTGTCTATCGCGTCATGCCAACAGCGCGGCCCGCCGCATCAGGCATTGCAAGCGTGGCATGACCGGCTGCCATTTTAGCTAGTTTTGCGGCCACCAATGCTGTTGGCTGGCTGGCCCGCCGCTGTGTCATATCCACATGCAGCAGCATATGTTCACCGGTGGCGAGAAGCGTGCCGGACTTATCATAGAGCCGGTGAAACAGCCGCATTTTTTTGCCAGCGACAGACAGAATTTGGGTGTCGACATAAATCGGCGCGCCAGCCATCACCTCGTCGATATGGCAAATATGCGTCTCTACAGTGAAAAAACTGCCACCGGCGGCGATATAGGCATCGTCAACACCGCCTTGCCGCATAATTTCATCAGTGGCATGGGAAAAACATTCAAGATAGCGATGCTCGGTCATGTGACCATTATAATCGACCCAGTCCTGCGGCACCGTTGTTTCATAGCTGCGGATCAGCGACGTTGGATCAGGCATGCTGCGGATGGCGCTTGCATTTAACTGGTCTTGCCAGCTGCGGAGGGTTTGTCCGGCACCCCAGTTACGCTGTTCCAACTGCCGCAAAATGGCCACCAGATTATCATCCCTGATCTGTTCAAGCTGGCGTATTGAATAGGCTGCCGATTGGGCATCCGACTGATCGGCAATCCGATTAACCAGTTCGTCTGTCAGATCCGGCACATCGGTTAATTTTGTCCATGGCCATTGCAGGCAGGGGCCAAATTGCGCGATGAAATGCGCCATGCCAGCCTCGCCGCCGGCCACCCGATAGGTTTCAAACAGCCCCATCTGTGCCCAGCGCAAGCCAAAGCCATATCTGATGGCGTCATCAATTTCCGCTGTTGTGGCAACGCCGTCATTGACCAGCCACAGGGCTTCGCGCCACACAGCTTCGAGGAAACGATCGGCAATAAACGCCGGGATTTCGGTGCGGACATGAAGCGGGTGCATGCCAAGCTGCCGAAACATCTGGCTGGCCTTGTCAATCGCCGACTGGCTGGTTTTTGCGCCGCCGACTAGTTCAACCAATGGCAGCAGATAGACCGGATTAAACGGATGCGCCACAAGCAGTCTGTCTGGCTGCGCCATATGCGCCTGTAAATCACTGGGAAGGATGCCGGATGTTGACGACGCGATCAGCGTATCAGCCGCCGCCGCCTCAATATCGTGATAGACGGATTGCTTGATATCCAGCCGCTCGGGCACCGCCTCGATGATCAGATCGGCACCGTCAACGGCACTGGCGATCGAGTCGGCAAACCGCAGCTTGCCTTCGGGCGGCACCAGACCATCAACCAATTTGGCAAACGCCATTCTGGCATTGACCATGATCGCATCAATTTTGCGCGCGGCGTTCGGGTCCGGATCATATAAATTGACGGTGATTCCGTTTAACAGACAGCGTGCCACCCAGCCGCCACCAATCACCCCGCCACCAATCACCGCAACCCGCTGTAAATCATTTGTTGATGTCATGCGTGTGATGTCCTCATGTCATCGCTTTGAAAAAAGCGTTTTGGCGTCTTTGCGGCGGTCAGCGTGGCTTTGGTGCCTGTTTCACCAGCCCGAGCTGTTGACGCACCGCGTCCGGGCCAATCAATGACGCCCCCATATTGGTGGCAACCGTTGCGGCGCGCTCGACCAGCTGGGCATTCGTCGCAAAAACACCGCGCGAGAGATAGATGCTATCTTCCAGACCAACGCGGATATTGCCACCAGCTAAAATCGCGGCTGCCGGATAGGCGGCAGCATTGCGACCGATAGAAAAGGCAGAAAACACCCAGTCTTTCGGCAGATTATTGACCATCGCCATTAATGTATTCAGATCGTCCGGTGCGCCCCAGGCAATCCCCATACAGAGCTGTACCAGAGCTGGCCCTTCGATCAATCCATCCTCGACCAGTTTTTTGGCAAACCATAAATGGCCGGTGTCAAAAGCCTCAATTTCTGGTTTGACACCAAGCGCCCGCATTTGTGCCGCCATTTCGCGCAACATGGCCGGGCTGTTGGTCATGATGTAATCGCCATGGCCAAAATTCATCGTGCCGCAATCAAGAGTGCAAATTTCCGGCAGACAATCGGCTATATGCGCCAGCCTTTCGGTGGCACCTGCCATGTCGGTTCCGTCTGCATCCGGTGGCAATGGGGTCTCGACGCCGCCTAATACCAGATCGCCGCCCATGCCCGCTGTCAGATTCAGCACCATATCAATATCGGCGCTGCGGATGCGGTCGGTGACTTCACGAAACAGCGCCGGATCGCGCGATGGCGCGCCGGTTTCCGGGTTCCTGACATGGCAATGCACGACGGCGGCGCCAGCTTTCGCGGCGGCAATGGCTGCATCGGCAATTTCCACCGGTGTGATTGGCACTTTATCTGATTTGGACGTGGTATCGCCAGAGCCGGTAATGGCACAGGTGATAAACACATTTTGATTCATTTCCAGCGGCATTTTCGTCTCCCCAGCCCACATTTCCCCCGGGCGCTGCCTACGTTAGCAATGAGGTCATTTATGACGCAGAAATCCGATCACGATCAGCGTCAATAGGGCTACTGTTGGCGATGATGATGGAATCAGTCAAGCAAAACCATAATGATGGAAATGGCCAGCAAAGCAATCGCGGCAAATTCGACCCGGCTGATGCGTTCCTTAAAATACAGAACCGAAAATCCAACACTGAATAACAGCTCAATCTGCCCGACAGCACGCACCGGCGCAACGCTGTGCAAGGCAAACCCGGCAAACCAGAAAATACTGCTGGTAGCGGCCCAGATACCGGCCATAGAACATTGCCGCCAATGCGTAAAACTGGCGATAAATTGGCCGCGGCTGACGATAAAAATATAGATGCCGAAACACACAGCCTGAATTGTGGTGCCGATGGCCGCGGCGTAAATTGCGTTGCCGATGACGTCGCCACCATTCATGGATTTGAGCGCCGCACCGTAACATACCGTGCAGAATCCCAAAAAGGCACCGGCCCCCAGACCAATCGCCACCTGCCGACTGAAAATGGCGGCGCGCAAATTGCCCAGTGCCAGCTTGGCCTTGGCAAAGCTGAGCAGGACGGTGGCAAAAACCCCCAAAGCAATGGCAAAGCCCGTTTGCACAGTCACGATAACACCGAGAATCAACGCCTCAAAAATGGCGGTTTGCAAAACCTCGGTTTTCGAAAAGGCGATAGCGGCAGCGAATGACCGGTGACTGAAAAGCTGGCCCAGTAAAATTGTGAAAATAACCTGCGTCAGGGCTGCCAAATTAATCCAAAACCAGAATCCGGTTGGCAGTTCCGCCACGGCGGCGCCAGTGCTGCTGATATAGATATATAGAAATAACCAGGCCAGCGGGAAAGCATAGGAAAAGCGGATGTAGCTGGCACCTAAATTGCCAAGCGTCGGCGTCATGCGGCGTTGCACGGCGGTGCGTAATGCCTGCGTCGCGGCGGCGGCTACTGCAAAAACAACCCAAAGTTCCATGCCTAGTTATAACCGGTCTTGCGCTATCGCCAATATAAGATTTACCGGTTTTTGTGTTTCCGATCACAATAACGGTCATTTTACCGGGCCGCCTGGTCTTGCGCCTGTGCCAAAATGCGTTAATCTGGGTAAAGGTTTTCATAGAAAAGAAAAAAAGGGTTGGGGGCGGCGGCCGCCAGCCAAATGGGGTAGGCGATGACCGACATGCATTTTATTAAAGGCGCGACTTTGGCAGGCACCAGCGGCCGCTCACAGGACGTGTTCAATCCGGCAACTGGCGCGGTGGTGGGAACCGTGCCATTGGCAAGCACCGGCGAAGTTGATGCCGCCATCGCCGCTGCGAAAGCCGCATTGCCGGGCTGGGCGAATACGCCGCCGGCGAAACGGGCGCAAGTTATGTTTAAATTCCGTGATCTGATTATCCGGGATTTGGATAAGCTGGCCGGGCTGATTTCGGCGCAACATGGAAAAACCCTTGATGATGCACGTGGCGAAGTGGCACGCGGGCTAGAGGTGGTTGAATTTGCCTGTGGTATCCCGCATCTGCTGAAAGGCGAATATTCGGCGCAGGTGGCGAATGCGGTTGATAGCTATTCTTTGCGTCAGCCGGTTGGTGTGGTCGCCGGCATTACCCCGTTTAATTTTCCGGCAATGGTGCCGATGTGGATGTTTCCGATGGCGCTTGCCTGCGGCAACACATTTATTTTAAAGCCGTCGGAGCGCGATCCGGGTGCGCCTTTATATCTGGCGCAATTGCTCAGCGAGGCAGGCCTTCCGGACGGCTGTCTGAATGTCGTCAATGGCGATAAGGAAGCTGTCGATGCAATTTTGGATCACCCGGATATTGCGGCTATCAGCTTTGTCGGTTCAACCGCAATTGGCAAATATATCTACAGCCGCGGGTGCAGTAATGGCAAACGTGTGCAGGCGCTATGCGGTGCGAAAAATCATATGATCATCATGCCTGATGCCGATATGGGGCAGGCGGTTGATGCGGCGATGGGCGCCGCTTACGGGTCTGCTGGCGAACGCTGTATGGCGGTGTCGGCGGTATTGGCGGTTGGCGACGACACTGCAGATCGTTTCGTTGAACAGCTGGCGCCAAAAGTGCGGGCATTGAAAATTGGCCAGTTTGACGAGCCGGGTGTTGAGATGGGGCCGGTGATCACCAAAGACGCGAAAGACCGCATCATTGGCTATATCGATCAGGGCGAATCAGATGGCGCCAAAGTTGTCGTTGACGGGCGTAACCTGTCGCTGCAGGGATATGAAAACGGGTTTTTTGTCGGCGGCACTTTGCTTGATCATGTGACCCCGGATATGTCGGTTTACCGCGACGAAATTTTTGGCCCGGTATTATCGGTTTTGCGGCCGCAATCCTATGACGAGGCGGTGCAACTGGTGATGTCGCATGAATATGGCAATGGCACCGCTATTTTTACCCGTGATGGCGATGCGGCGCGTGAATTTGCCAGCACGATAAATATCGGCATGGTTGGGGTGAATGTGCCAATACCAGTGCCGGTGGCCTATCACAGCTTTGGTGGCTGGAAGGCCTCGATGTTTGGCGATCATTCGATCCATGGGATGGAAGGCGTCAGATTTTACACAAAGCTGAAAACGGTCACTGCACGCTGGCCAAGCGGTATCAAAGATGGGGCGGTGTTTAACTTCCATTCCGGATCTGAAACCAAATAGCTTTTTGCCAAACTAAAATGCTCACATAAGATGATGGTCGAAAATGACCAGCGATCAGCAATTGCTGGTTGCACAATAGCAACGCTGCGCTTGCCGGCATCATCAGCCTATCCGCTAAAGCCGGATTTCTGCATCAAATCGGTGGTCATCATCTGGTGGTTTTGCAGGAGTGCCGCCGTATCCATGGTCTGCAACTTGCCATCTGCCACAACCACCCGGCCATTGATGATTGTATAGGCGGCTTTGCCGGGGCCGCAAAATACCAGAGCGGCGAGCGGATCCCAGGCGGCACCGGCAAAATCAATCCCGCGGCAATCAAAGGCAACAATATCTGCGGCATAACCGGGTGCCAAAACACCAATGTCATCCCGCCCCAGAACCGCGGCACCACCGCGCGTTGCCACCGCCAAAGACTCGCGTGCGCTCATCGCGTCACCACCCTGCATCACCCGTTGCAACAGCATGGCCTGTCTGGCCTCGTTCAGCATATGGCCGCTGTCGTTGGACGCCGACCCGTCAACCCCAAGCCCCACTTTGACACCGGCATCGAGCATCTGTCGGACCGGGGCGATGCCGCTGGCAAGCCGCATATTTGAACAGGGGCAATGCGCAACGCCGGTGCCGGTGCGGGCAAACAGATTTATTTCTGCCGCATCCAGCTGCACACAATGGGCATGCCAGACATCAGCGCCAACCCAGCCAACCGCCTCGGCATAATCGCCGGGCCGCATACCAAAGCTGGCGAGGCTGTAGTCGATATCTTCGCTATTTTCGGCAAGATGCGTGTGCAAGCCGACACCATAGCTGCGCGCCATTTTAGCCGTTTCACGCATCAGATCCATGGACACCGAAAACGGTGAACAGGGCGCCAGCGCCACCCGTGTCATGGCATAGCGACCAGAGTCATGATGCGTTTCAACAAGACGCTGACAATCCGCCAGAATCACAGCTTCGGACTCGGTCAGATAATCCGGCGGCAAACCGCCTTGTGATTCGCCAATGCTCATGCTGCCACGGGTGCCATGAAACCGCACCCCAATGGCTTTTGCTGCGGCCAGTGAATCATCCAGCCTGCTGCCATTTGGATAGATATAGAGATGATCAGATGATGTGGTGCATCCGCTCAATGCCAGTTCGGCCAGACCCAGCGCTGTCGACCAATATATATGATCCGGGCCAAGATGCCGCCAGATCGGATAGAGTGTTTGCAGCCATCCAAACAAAGGCGCATTTTGTGCCGCCGGCACAACCCGGGTCAGATTTTGAAACAGGTGGTGATGCGTATTCACCATGCCGGGAATGACAATATGCCCGCTAAGGTCAATGACCGTGTCAGCATGGCGTGGCAATTCCCGGCTTTTGCCGATTTTTTCGATAATGCCATCGCGCGCAAAAACACCGCCATCGGTAATTTCCGCGCCGGTGACCGGATGCGATGCTGCCGCATCCATCGTGCATAACAGTCGGGCATTTTTTAAAAGCAATGTTGATGAGGCCATGAACCGCCCAGCATATCCTTTTGGTGTTTTTCACAGCATGTCTGACATGACCGAAAATTTTGCATCCGGCGGGTCAGCTTAGCTGAAATCGGTTCGGGGCAAAAGTGACGAAATTTTTTAGATGGCTGTGGCGATACAAGCTATCTTGTGACGGAAAAATACCGTGTTGTGAAAATACTGGTATTTCACCGCAGGAATCATTATCTGCATAAGGTGGCGGGGTCAAAAAACGCGGCGTAGAGACTTATCTTCGCTGCCACAAGCTGGCCGACGCTTTTTACCAAAAGGAGATGAGCATGCGATATGCAATGGCGGCTGCCAAACCAGGTGGTTCAGAGGTGATTAGAAAAATTGAACTGGGTGACATGACCCCGGCTGCCGGAGAGGTGCTGATCCGGCATGAGGCAATCGGCATCAATTTTCTGGATATTTATATCCGCAATGGTCTGTATCCATGGCCAGTCGAAACAGATCATGTGCTGGGATCTGAAGGTGCCGGTATCATCGAGGCGGTTGGTGATGGCGTCTCGGGTCTGGCGGTTGGCGACCGGGTTGGCTACACGCTGGCCAATGGTGCCTATGCAACGCATCGGGTGATTGACGCTGGCTATGTTGTCAAGCTGCCAGATAATGTGTCGAGCGAACTGGCGGCATCAATCATGCTGAAAGGCCTGACGGTTGCCTATCTGATCCATGATAGTTTTAAGGTCGAAGCCGGCCATACAGTATTATTCCATGCCGCCGCTGGCGGTGTTGGATTGATTGCCGGACAATGGCTGAACGCGCTCGGCGCGACGGTGATCGGCACAGCCGGTGGTGCGGAAAAATGCGCACTGGCAAAAGCCAATGGCTATCATCATGTGATCGATTATACATCGACTGATTTTGAAGCCGAGGTGATGCGGCTGACCGATGGCAAAGGTGTCGACGTAACCTATGATTCGGTTGGCAATGACACCATGGCGCGCAGCCTGACATCGACCAGACGTCATGGAACGATTATCGCATTTGGCCAGTCTTCCGGCGCCTATCTTGATTTCAAGATTAGCGATCTTGCTAAAGGGTCATATAAATTGAGCCGGCCGACTTTGTTCCATTTTGTGGGTGAGCGCGACTGGCTTGAGGCGAATTCAGCCAAGCTGTTCACCGCGGTGACCGATGGTACGGTGGATATTTCGATTAATCAGAAATTCCCGCTTGCCGATGTGGCCAAAGCGCATGACGCTCTAACCGGTCGTGCCACAACCGGCAGCACGATTCTGACGGTGTAGCCGGTTTGAAATCGAGGTCAAAAAAAACAGCCGCCCGGGGGCGGCTGTTTTGTTACCTGATAGGTCGGCCGATCAGGCGCTGGTTTGTGGCCGCATATCATTGCGATCAATGCCGGCAACACTGACCGGCTTTTTCATCGCATCGCGGCGGAATGGTTCGCCCAGCTCCTGATTGAGCATGACTTCGATAAAGGTTGTCACACCATTATTCATCTGCGCATCAACAGCTGTTGCCAGTGCGTCAGTCAACTCATCCATGCCATAGACAGCCACACCCTCAACGCCGCAGGCCTTGGCAATGTTCGCATAGGACACTTGTTGATCCAGCTCGGTGCCAACAAAATTATCTTCAAACCACAAGGTCGTGTTGCGCTTTTCTGCGCCCCACTGATAGTTGCGGAAGATAATCATCGTAATAGGTGGCCATTCATTCCGGCCAATGGCTGACATTTCGTTCATTGAAATGCCAAAGGCACCATCTCCGGCAAACCCAACAACAGGCACATTGGGCTGTCCGATTTTGGCACCCATAATTGATGGCAGACCATAGCCACAAGGCCCAAACAGACCCGGGGCCAGATATTTACGGCCAGCTTCAAATGTCGGATAGGCATTGCCGATGGCGCAATTATTGCCAATGTCCGATGAAATAATGGCATCCTTTGGCAGGGCTGACTGAATTGCCCGCCAGGCCATGCGTGGCGACATTTTCTTTGGTTCACGGGTGCGTGCCCGCTCGTTCCATGTTGTGCCGGGATCATCATCCTCATGGTCAAGCGATGTCAGCTCCTGTGCCCAGGCTGATTTTGTTTTGGCGATCAGCTCTTTGCGGGCGGCGCGTCCAGTATCGCCGGCTTTTGGCCCAAGCTTGTTCAAAATGCTGGTCGCGACTTTTTTGGCGTCGCCAACAATACCCACCGTCACCGGCTTGGTCAGGCCGATACGGTCAGGGTTGATATCGACCTGAATGATTTTTGCATTTTTCGGCCAATAATCGATGCCATATCCGGGCAGCGTTGAAAATGGATTCAACCGTGTGCCTAGCGCCAGCACAACATCCGCCTTGGCGATCAGTTCCATACCAGCCTTTGACCCATTATAGCCCAATGGCCCGGCAAATAACGGATGTGAACCGGGAAATGCGTCATTATGCTGATACCCACAACATACCGGTGCATCAAGACGTTCGGCCAATTTCATCGAGGCGTCGATGGCCCCGCCAATGACCACACCGGCGCCGTTCAACATCACCGGGAATTCGGCGTTGCTGAGCATGTCGGCGGCAGCGGCAATGGCATCGTCGCCACCAGATGGACGTTCAAATTCAACGATGGCTGGCAGCTCAATATCGATCACCTGTGTCCAGTAATCACGTGGAATATTGATTTGCGCCGGCGCTGAGGCGCGTTTCGCCTGCAGAATCACCCGGTTTAATGTTTCAGCGATTCGTGACGGGTCACGCACTTCTTCCTGATAGGCCACCATATCTTCAAACAGCGCCATCTGCTCGACTTCCTGAAACCCGCCCTGACCAAGTGTTTTATTGGCGGCTTGCGGGGTCACCAAAAGCAATGGTGTGTGGTTCCAATAGGCGGTTTTCACCGGCGTTACAAAATTTGTGATGCCCGGGCCGTTTTGCGCCACCATCATCGACATTTTGCCGGTGGCACGTGTAAAGCCATCAGCCATCATGCCAGCGTTGCATTCATGCGCCGCATCCCAAAAGGTGATTCCCGCCTGTGGAAACAAATCAGAAATTGGCATCATGGCGGAACCAATGATACCAAACGCATGTTCAATCCCGTGCATTTGCAGAACTTTTACAAATGCTTCTTCAGTTGTCATTTTCATTGATGTTCACCTTATAAAAAAGCCTTCATTCGGTTTCAGTAGAAAGTCGTCACTCAGACGGGCCGCCTGACGCGCCTCGAAGACCCTTTATGTACTATCATTTTTAAGCCAAGCCAAGCCAACTTTGGAACCAGTTTTGGTGAAAAATGGATCCACTTGCTTGGACTTGCATTTTTGCGCCATCTGGTGAAGATATTTTTATGCCCTTGTCGGGTTTGGGGTGCCGCCATACCAACTAGGGCGGCACCAATTAGTTAACGGGTTGGGCAAAGGGCCGGTTAAAGGATCGGGTATTATGAAAGTAACAGCTTTAGCCCCCAGCATGGGCGCTGAGATCACCGATATTGATCTGGCGGCCTGTTGTGATCGCACCACCGGTAGTATCGACAGCGCGGTGATCGCAGAAATTAAATCAGTATGGCTGGCGCATCAGCTGGTTGTGATTCGGGCGCAATCCATTTGCCCGGCAGAGCAATTACAATTTGCCAAAGCTCTT
>ERZ802821.951-NODE-951-length-15826-cov-19.7438_pt1 | contig 15826 bp, 19 predicted proteins | sample MGYA00345648_ERZ802821 | MGnify/ENA primary metagenome ERZ802821 (study PRJEB30503, sample SAMEA104212357) | marine metagenome | biome: Westerlies Biome; feature: [SRF] surface water layer (ENVO:00010504) within the epipelagic zone...; material: water... | reverse complement strand
ATCATCCCCGTATGCCCCACCATGTCGGGATTGGCGTAGTTGATCACGATTAAGGAGTACTTCCTCGTTTCAATCGCTTTGATGCAGCTTGCGGTGAGTTCATCCGCCGACATGGCAGGAGATAGGTCGTAGGTCGCGACGCGTGGGGAGGGAACGAGATGACGTTCCTCTCCTGGCAAGGGCTGTTCGATCCCTCCATTCATGAAGTAAGTGACATGGGGATATTTTTCTGTTTCTGCCGTTCTGTATTGAAGTAATCCCGCTTCGGCGACAACTTGCCCCAAAAGATTGTTGAGCGGTTCTGGCGGAAAGGCCACGGAAACTGGCAAATTTTGTTCCAGCTGAGTGAAGGTCAGCACATCCAGGGCCGGAGTGTGTTCGCGCTCAAAGCCGACAAAATCGTCCAAACACAGGGCCTGAATGATTTGTCGGGCTCGGTCGGGTCGGAAATTGAACATCAGGAGGGCATCACCGTCCTGCATCACGGTGTCTTGAAGACGTGCTGGTTCGAGGAATTCATCGGTGATTCCGTCCCCGTAGCTGTCGCTGAGGATGGTTTCGGGTTTGCGCTGATCCACGTCGATGTCGGGATCGGTGTAGAGCCTGTAAGCCTTGTCTGTTCGCTCCCAGCGTTGGTCCCGATCCATCGCCCAATAGCGGCCGCAAAGGCTGGCAATGGAGCCGATGCCTGTGGACTGAAGGCTGTCCTGGACAGCTTTGACGTAGCCGGGTGCACTTTGGGTTGGGGTATCACGTCCATCGGTGATCACATGAACCGCAACCTTGGTAATTCCAGCTTCTGCTGCCCACCGGATCACACCGCAGAGGTGGTTGACGTGGCTGTGGACGCCGCCATCGGAACACAGTCCGAGTAGGTGGAGGGTGCTCCCCGCTGCCTTAACCCGTTCGGCAAGCTTCTGCAGCTCTGGGGTGCTCTTGAGCTGGTCGTTGCGCACCGTTTCGCTGATGCGAACCAGTTCCTGACGAATAATGCGTCCAGCACCGATGGTGAGGTGACCAACCTCGGAATTTCCCATTTGTTGATCTGGAAGACCCACGTGGGATCCACTCGCTTGGATCAAGGTGTGGGGATAGGCATGCCAAAGAGCCTCCATTACAGGAGTGTCTCCCTGTCGAATGGCATTGTTTTCTTCTTCGTCTCGATGCCCCCAACCATCAAGAATGGTGAGAACCACCGGAGCGATTGATCCGGTGCGTGCTGAACCGTTGGAAGTGCTGCTGCCCACGTTCACCCGCGACCGTCGCCTCACAAGGACTTTTCCAAAGTCAACCTAACTCTCCGACTGTCCACAACTCGTCGTTTTATCTGAACCCCACATTCTTTCGCTTTTATGGCCGACCAAGACCGGGTAGAAATTCTCTCCGACCGAGAGCTGGGCCGAACCTTGGTCCGTCTGGCGACGCAGGTGTTGGAGCAAGTGGATGACAGTCGTCGCTTGATGTTGCTGGGAATCCCGACCCGAGGTGTGGAGTTGTCCCGTGTTTTGGCCCAGGAATTGGAGCGGTTGAGTGGTCATCCCATTGCTCAAGGATCAATTGACCCAACCTTTCATCGAGATGATCTCGAGCGGATCGGTACACGCTTGGCGCAAACAACGACCCTCCCTTGCAACCTGGAAGATCGACAGGTGTTGTTGGTGGACGATGTGATTTTCACCGGCCGCACGGTGCGTGCGGCCATGGAGGCACTCCATGGCTGGGGCCGAGCCCAGCGCGTGATGTTGCTCGTCATGGTGGACCGTGGTCACCGGGAGTTGCCGATTCAGCCGGACTTTTGTGGTCGAACCGTCCCCTCGCGGCGCAGCGAAACGATCGAACTGCGCCTACGAGATGTTGACGGGGAAGAGGGGGTCTTCCTGAAGCGCTCTATCCCGCTGACATGAGCTCCTCAGCGTGGAAATGGGCCTTGTATCGACCAAACGCAACGATGACGGGAAGGGTGGGGCTAATCGTGCGGCCTTTCCAGTCATTCAGCACAGTCACGATCTCACCGTTTTGGCCCTGCATGTCGAAAGCTTCGCCGCGATGCTCGGGGTGGTTGTACACAACAACAGACGTGTTGACCTGCACCTTGTCGCCCGTCTGCATCGCATCAAAACAATCTTGAATCCATTTTGTCATGGTCCTGTGGTCGGCCGTTGGCAAAAGCTTTCTGGCCCGTCTTCTTTGACCCATCCCCCCAGGCTTTGGCAGCCGGCTTGAAAGGCGTCCCAAGGTTCGATGCCTTGAATTAATTGCCGTTGGACCGCCTGTTCGAGCTCTTCCCCAGAAATCACATCGGAAGGCTCTGCAGCATGTTGGTTGTGTTCTGTTCCGCTGTCAAAACCTGCAAGGCCGGTTTCGATGCGCTTTTTCAGCACTTCAGCCTTGGATTGCCACCAGGGGTGATCGAGGCGATTCAAGCTGTCGAGTGCTTCCCACCAGCGTTCCTGTTGCACCAGGCGTCCGAGGCGCGTGTGTTCGACGCTGTTGCGGTTCCAGATCTCTTGAAATGTTTTTCGAAGATCTCGGATCGGTTCTCGCTGCTGCAGTTCCAGTGGTTTAAGCAGCGCCAGGGATGGCTCCAAGTGTCCTTGGCGAAACAATCGGATCGCTCGCTCTTGAATCGCCTGCTGCCATTGGTTGAGCGTGGCTCGATGCTTGTCGAGATCCCCTTGTTTCGAAACCACGAGTTTGTATTGCAGGTCGAGCGCTTGGTGCGTGGCCCCCTGTGTCCATAACTCTTCAGCATGGCGCTGACGACACAGTGCCAGCTCGGCGGGCGCGCTTTGTCCTAGCCATTGCAAAGCGGCCAATTGATCGCTGGCGCGAATGCATCCTTCGTAATCCTGGTTTGCAATGGCGGTGCGGAGGTGTGCTGGTAACTGTTTTTCCCACCAGAACGCACCCCCCGCAATGGCGAGCACCATGCTCAGGGTGGCCAGCACCCAAAGCTGAAGCAGGTGGCGTTGCACCGCCAAGGAAATTTTGAGGGAGTCGATAGGTGTGTTCTATGGAGCCGCGCTCTGTCCACCCAGGATCTGTGGACGGACGTCCTATCGGACCGTGCCCAGGCTCACTGTGGGGAGTTGTTTTTGAGATCGAAGATCGCGGACGGTGAGCTGCAGCCGCGCATCGGCATCGATCGACCAGCGCAAATGAAGGCAGTCTTGTCCGATTTCTCCAGGTGGAGACAGGGGCAAGACAAGGGGATCGCTCGGCCAGGGCAGATGGTCGCTCTCACTGGTTTCGAGCTCCCGAACGGTCGGCAAGCCATTCACGAAGACAACACTGTGCCTGCCTTGGGTTAAGGGCTCTGCTAAGACCAATTCAATGCTGCGTTGTCCGGTCTGGCTAGCGGCCAGAATCAGCTCGAGGGGCTCACTGCTGGGCCAAGGCTGGCCAGCGACGAAAAGGGGATGCCAGTGATGGCGATTGGTGCGTTGATCCCAGGTTCGAACCGAGACGCCCTTGTTCAAGACATCTCGGATTGCAACCCCTGGGGTGAGCTTAAGTGCCCCTAGCGCGACGGCATCAACCGGTGGGGGGGTGAGTAAAGGAGCAGGAGACGTGTTGTCGGCCAGCCAGCGGCGCAGCCAAGGCAATTGAGCTCCGCCGCCAACCGCCACGACACCCGCAAGATCCTCGAGGTGGCAGTTGTTTCGTCGTCCTCCGGCCAGGGTGGTTTCCATCAGTTCCGCCAGGACTGTGTCGAAGTCGTGCTGTTCGAGGAGTTGATCGAGCTCGCGGCGAGACAGACGAAGGCTGTGTTGTTGTTCATCAGCTGCGATCTCAAGCAACTGGTCTCGATCGAGCACGTCACTGCTGCTGAGACGACATTTCAGACGTTCTGCAGCGTTCAGCAACGTTGAGGTCACCGGCTGATTGGGGCAGCAGGCATTCACGATCCAGCGATCGATATCACGACCGCCGAGCCGCATGCCCGCCTTCCCGAGCACCTTCGCTGTGCGTAGTTTTTGACCGCTGGTATCACCAAGGCTTCTTCCACCAAGCCGCAAGAGCTGGGCGATGGGAGCGGCTTTGCCTTCGCCGCCTTCCAGGGATACCAGGGCTAGATCAAGGGTGCTGCCACCAAGATCAACGACCAACATCCGCGATCCTGGAGGCAAGCCGGCGCCCAAGGCGGCGGCTGTGGGCTCATCAACCAAGGCAATTTCTTTAACGGGAAGTGCATCACTCGCTTGAAGGAGCCAGCTTCGGTAAGTGCGATAGCTCTCCACTGGAGCCGAAAGCACAAGCCGTTCGATGTTGAGGTCTTGGGGAAGCCTTTGCCATACCTCTCTCAACAATTGCTGTCCTGCCCAGCAAGCGCGGGTGTGTTCCGGGGTGTCTTGTGGTCCGATCAGACGTTTGAAATCCCTGTGAAGTTTTGGGTCATTGGAGTCATCCAGCCCTGCTTCGATCACTTGACGGCCAATCAAAGGCTGGTCACCGTTGTCCCAGACGAGGCTGGGCACTTCTCCTGGGCGGTGGCTAATGGGGGAGAGCTCCACTAGCTGTGCTGTTGGAGTATCAGGCGATTGAAAGGCCACCACTGTTGTGGTGCTCCCCAAATCAATCGCCAGCGTTCCGCCACGGTCGGTTGAATGTTGAAGCTTTTCTTCTCCCACGCTGTGTCACGCCGCGCTGGGTGCACGTTGAAATCAAATTGAGAGTAACGGGATCGGTGCTGATGGATCGCCTACAGCGGCTGATTTTTTCCTACTACCGCGAGGAACCAGCCTTACAACAGCTGTTGCAACCGCTCCATTCCTGTCGCATGCGTCGCAGCTGGGGCAGTGTGCGGATCGAATGTCGTGATGATGGTCATCTGGAGGAGGTGAGTGCGCTGTTGGGTTATCTACGGGAACCACTGGCGGCTCTCGACCTTGGGCGCCAGATCGTGTTGCGTGGCTCGGGTTCACGGCAGCGGTCCTATCCAATGCACGTTCCCTTTCACAGCGATCAGCTGGCTTGAGGGAAATCGTGGCGATCAACGATTAGGCTGATTGATCGAATGCAATTGGCTTGTGATTTCGGCAGGGGTTGATTCAAGTGATCTCGCCAAACGAGGCGAGAGCCTGATCCGGCAATCCAGTAATCGTTATCTCACCACAGTTCGCATCGCGTTTCGGGCGAAGCAGCGGCGTTTCGACGATTTCGATGGCTTGCTGGAGGAATCGAGTGTGAAACCGGTGCAACGGGCCATCGTTGAGTTAAGCGACGAGCAAGATCAGCCTGATCTGTTGCCTGGCTAACCCGCCGTGATTTTGCAGGAAGGGCCCGGATGGCGTTTGGCCCGGGACTCTTCAAGAGGGAAGTTCAATATTTTGGTTGGAGGCGAAGGCTGGGCCTTCGAGCTCACCGAACCTGAATGGAAGGATTTTGTGGAGCTGCTCTCAACCCTTGAGAGCCAGCACTCTGCGTTGAAGGATCAGCTCATGGCCGAGGAGGCCATCGAACTCGAGCTCGATCGAGGCGTTTGGTGGGGATGTTTGGCGGGAGACAGCCAGAGCTGGAGTCTTGCGATCGTTCTCACACCACAGGAAGGGCGTGGGGTGGAAGGGTTTTGGCCAGCCCCGACAGCGGCGGCGTTGGTCGCTGCTGTCAGAACATTGGGATGATTGAGCATTGATTAGCTGGTCTCATCAATTGAGTTTGATTGATTCTTCCCCACCCCAGCCCCCGTCTTTGCACAGTTTTTCCACAGGGTTGTCGCATGGACCGCCGTTGCAACAAAGCTCTGTGGAAAGCGGAAGCTTTGGGCTTCATTTGTTGACGTTTGCAAGGAGCCTGGTAGCGAGCTTCTAAGTTCTGCGATCGGGAGCGCCTGAGCGCTGTAACCGCAGCGTTCTCAAAAGGAGTCCCATAAGACTTGCGCGATTTGACTTGTCTTGACGGGCGCCAATTCTTGTGGAGAACTGGTTGTGCGGTAAGGACGTTTTTGATGCAATCGGGTTTGGAGCAGGTCGTCGAAGGTGGAGACAATGTGGTGAGTTTTCAGTCGGAACTTCCTCTGGCCCTACAGCAGGCCATGGTGCAGTTCATTGAGCGACATCCCAATTGGGATCAGTACCGCCTCGTTCAGGCGGCACTGGCCGGATTCTTGGTGCAAAACGGGATTGAGTCCCGCGAAATCACCCGGGTTTACGTGGGCAATATGTTTCGACGTGAATCTCTTCTCCATGGGGCTTGAGGTCGGCAGCAAGCCATCAGGATCAGCGCGCTGAAGGGCAAACTCAGCAAGAGCCCAAGCGTTGCTCCCAGTAATCCCAGTGCGTTGATACCCAGCAGCAACCCCAAGACGGCGAGCATTTTCAAGCTGTTGTTTTGAACAAGACGTCGACTCCGGTCCATGGCTTGAAGAGCTCTGCAGCGGTGATGAACCAGCAGCGGTAACGACATCACCTGGGTGAAGAGGCCCGCCCCAAGGATCAGAGCTCCGAGGATCACAATCAGACCTGCCAGGGTTGTGCTGACTTGTCCGACGGCCCAACTCAGGTACTGAATCAGCGTTAACCCAACCACCAGTAAGAGAAGCTCGATCAACATCAATGCCAAGGCTTGGCCCAGGAGGGTTGTGAGCCGTTGGGGTGGCTTTGGTTCAAGGGGGGCTGGCAGAAGCTGATCGGCGAACCGCAGTAAGCCCAATAGGGGAACCATTGGCAGTCCAAGGCTGATCAATACAGCGATGTCTCCAAACCGAGCCACACCTGGCGTGGAGATTGCCCGCAGGTCTTGAGCTACGACGGCGGGGCCGATCGCACACATCAAGACGAGAGCGGCTAGCCCAACGCAGCGCCACGGGGCTTTCCCAAAGCCGATCCAGGCTCGTGGAAGCAGGGTGATCAGGGGAAGGTCAGTGGAGAGGGCCAAGCCGATCCAGCAGGTCTTTTGCAGTCGTGGTCGGGACGGGCAAAATGGAAAGCCGATTTCCCCGCTTGATCACAGGCAGTTGCTCTTCGTTGTATGCAGCGCGCAACTGATCCAGGCTGAGAAGTTGGTCAAATTGGCCTAGGAAACGAAGTCGAGCACAGTCCCATCGCGGTTGATCAGGTTTGGATTTGGGGTCGAAATACTTGGCAGTGGAATCAAATTGAGTCGGGTCGACCAAATGTGTTTCCACAACTTCCATCAAGCCAATGATTCCTGGTGGTTTGCAATTGGAGTGATAAAAAAAGGCTTGGTCACCCACGGTCATGCTGCGCATGAAATTGCGGGCCTGATAATTGCGAATTCCATCCCAGAGGGTTGATTTCTCTCGGCGCAAATCATCGATGCCATAGGCATCGGGTTCGCTTTTCATCAGCCAAAAGGCCACAAACACCAATCAGGTGTATTCATTTTGAGTTAGCTCTGGCGAACCGCCAGCAAAGATGCTCGATTTGTTTCACCCCACGCGCATGTGGGGCTGCATCAAGTCGCGGAAATGATCGCCTCGGGCTTCGAAATCTTGGTACTGATCAAAACTGGCGCAGGCTGGTGATAGCAGCAGGCTGGACGCTTGCAGCTCGGATGTTGCCCGAATGGCAATCGCTACGGCAGCGCTCAGATCGGTGCAGCGATGCACCTGTCCTTGATAGTTGGACTGACGGATCAGTGCGTCCAATTCCTCTGCCCCAGCGCCGAACAACACCACCGCGCAAGCCTTTGATTTCAATTCGGTCAGCCAGCCTGTGGCGTTACCGCGTTTGGTCTGGCCTCCCGCCAAGACCACCACTGGGCCTGCCATGGCCTGCAGGCCGACCGCGGCGGCGTCGTAATTGGTGGCCTTGCTGTCATTGAAAACGTCGGCAGAGGCAGTGGATCCGAGGTGCTCGAGGCGATGGGGAACGCCAGGGAAGCTCTCGAGGCCTCGGGCAATCTGCTCCGCATTGAGGCCGATCTGTGCGGCGGCAGCTGTAACCAGCAACAGGTTTTGACGATTGTGGGCGCCTGGCATCGCCAAGACTTTGGCTGGAAACATCGCACCGCCTTCTCTCGCTTGCACCGTTCCAGCGTCATCAATCCAAAAATCTGCGGGTTGGTCGTCATGGCAAGGGGGCGCTGCCTTCACCCACATCCCGCGCTTGAGGGATGGGCGATGGGCAGAGAGATCCGCATCATCCCCATTGAAGATGGCCAAGCTGGAGCGCTGCAGCAGGCTGTGTTTAATCGCCCTGTAGGCCTCAAGTGTTCCGTGGCGTTCGAGATGGTCTGGGGTGAGGGTGGTCCAAATGCCGATGCTTGGAGCCAAGCTTGGGCCTGCCTCGATTTGGTAGCTACTCAGTTCCATCACCAGCCAATCCGGCTTGGGCGTCTCCCCCTTTCTAATTTTCAGCGCCATCTCCGCCGCTGAAGCGCCCATGTTTCCCCCCATAGGAGCCCGGACTCCGGCATGGTTCAACACGTGACTGAGAAGGTGGGTGACCGTGGTTTTGCCGTTGGTTCCCGTGATTCCTACCCAAGGGATGTCGTTGAGGGCCTCCCAAGCCAACTCGATCTCTCCGCGGACTTGAACACCCTCCTTGCGCAGGATTTCAAGGGTTGGGTGATCCCAGGGAATTCCCGGTCCAATCACCACAGCGGTCAGATCAGAACGCCAGGGTTCGAAGCTGTTGATGTCGAGGGGAATGCCCAACTCAACTGGAATGCCTTCCGCTTGAAGTGTTGCCGCACACGACGTTTGATCAGGGCTCGTACCGCACTCAAGAACAACAACGGTTTGGCCTTGGTGATGTAAAAGGCGGGCAGCTCCAAGGCCGGATCGTCCCAGTCCAACGACGATCGTGAGTGCCATCGAAACTTCAGTCCCCTAAAGGGAAATGGGCGATACTGGATTTGAACCAGTGACTCCTACAATGTCAATGTAGTGCTCTACCCCTGAGCTAATCGCCCCTATTAACCAGCAGACAACCAACGGTGGTTTGTGCTGATCGGAATGGAGAGTAGCAGCCAGAGTGCGTCCTAACTGCGCCTGAGTTCGACACGCCAGCGCTCACGTTTGGTCCGGGTGAGCGAGAGCACTTCAAGGGCCCCACGGTCTTGCAGCTGGAGCCTGTCACCGACCCCCACGTCTCGACTGGCCAGACGCACGTCATGCCAGTTCATGCGCAGACGCCCAGCTTTGATGTGGCCGACAATTTTGGCTCTCGAAAGGCCGAAGCCTGCGGATGCAATTGCATCAATCCGACAGGAGGCCTCGACGGTTTGCAGGATTCTGGGGGTGCGTTGGGCCGGTAAGTGCAGCGCTTCAATCGGTAGGGCCTCGCACCGGATCGCAACGTCGCGCACGCGACCGTGTTGTTCATGGAGCCTTGCTGCGCTCTCTGGAGTACAAAGCCCCTGGCCCCCGCGGTCGCCTCGTACCCAGAGGTCTCCAATTTGATCCGGTGCAGCGCCTAACTCTTGAAGGGCGTTGCGAATGTCTTCCGGACTGAGGGGATCGAACAGAAAGTTTCCCTCAATGAGGAGTCCTTGAACGGGAGCACACGCGTCGGCATCCTCTATCTGGTCTCGTCGGTGGCAGAGGAATCTGCATCGTTCGGCCCCCGGGTAGCCCCCATCACGATGCCAGCCAATTTCACTCAAGTTGCTCAGGCGTGCGAGGGCCTCTTCCTGAAGTCGAGCATCAAGAAATGGGCTCCACGCCGGTTGCCACGTCCGCACGACTTGATCAGCCAGCTGGATTAGTTGTCTTAGCCCCGCCGGATCGTCTGCTCCTGTGAGGAGCTCCTCCTTCAAAAGGGTCATAGGTCGTTGAGGCGCACCACCTGCTGAGGATTGCTGCGTTGCACCACCTGCCAAGGGGGTTCGATGCCATTCGGTGTTTCGAGCAGTACAAGCCAGCTCCCTTCCTCTCGACGGTTGCGCAGGATGCGCACGCCATCGTCGTTATCGGAATTCACGCTGGCGGCCGCTGCATAGCTGCCCATCAAGCCAGAGCCCATCCCCATCAAACCGCCGATCAACATTTCACCCCATGGCCCGAAGCTTGCAAACGTGGTGAGGTTGGTGATCTGCGTGAACGTGACTCCCGCTAAAAATCCAAAGGGCATCAACCAGCGCGCCATCGCTTTTTGCCGTCGAGCGCGGGTGAGGTTGGGGCTGAGCAATTCCACTTGATCGATGGCATCGCCCTCTGGTGGCAGCGTGATGCATGTTTTCAGCGGGAGTTTGGTCTCCTTCAGCTGTTGGCTGAGCCCTTCAGCAGCCCTTTGGTTGGACACCACCACCACGCAGACGGGCATTCGCTCACATTTTGTTAGTTGAATTCTGAACCCTGTCCTTAGTTATTGGGGGGTGGGTGGGTGTTGATCTCTACAGTTTGCGCAGGCAGTTTTGCGCCCGTTCATGACGAAAGTTCTGGTTTCCGATCCGATTGATCAGGCCGGCTTGGACATCCTCAACCAGGTGGCGCAAGTCGATCAGCGGATCGGTTTGAGCGAAGACGAGCTGGTGGGGATCATTGGTGAGTACGACGGATTGATGATCCGTTCTGGTACTCAAGTGACAGCAACGGTGATTGCCGCTGCTAACCGACTCAAGATTATTGGTCGTGCTGGCGTTGGGGTCGACAACGTTGATGTCCCCGCAGCGACGCAGCGGGGTGTTCTTGTGGTGAACTCTCCAGAAGGCAACACCATCGCGGCGGCAGAGCATGCCTTGGCGATGATGCTGTCGCTTTCACGCCATGTACCCCAGGCGAATGCCGGAATGCGTGCGGGGAAGTGGGACCGCAAAAAATATGTCGGCAATGAGCTCTACAAGAAGACCCTCGGAGTGGTGGGTCTCGGCAAGATCGGCTCCCATGTCGCCAAGGTGGCCCAAGCGATGGGGATGGACGTTATCGCTTACGACCCGTTTATTGCTGCCGATCGTGCCAAGCAAATGCAGGTGAAGCTCATCGAGCTCGATGAGCTCTTTCGAACGGCGGACTACGTGACGTTGCATATCCCCCGCACCAAGGACACAGAAAACTTGGTGAATGCTGATTTGCTGCGCACGATGAAGCCCACAGCACGCATCGTGAATTGTGCCCGTGGTGGCGTTGTTGATGAAGCTGCCATCTCCGAAGCCATTAACCAGGGAGTGATTGCTGGGGCGGGTCTCGATGTGTACGCCAGTGAGCCTTTGGCGGAAGATTCGCCGTTGCGTGCCGTTGAACGGGGGCTGGTATTAACGCCACACTTGGGTGCATCCACAGAAGAAGCCCAAGAAAACGTGGCGATCGATGTGGCCGAGCAAATCAGGGATGTGTTGCTGGGTTTGCCGGCCCGCAGCGCTGTGAATATCCCTGGCCTTAGCGCTGAAATTATGGAGCGGCTGAAGCCACACCTTCAGCTCTCTGAAACCGTTGGTTTGCTCGTGAGCCAGCTGGCGGGTGGGCACGTGAAGGAGATGGAGCTGCGCCTGCAGGGTGAGTTCGCGAGTCATCCCTCTCAACCTCTTGTGATCGCCGCATTAAAAGGTCTGCTGAGTGCAGCTCTCGGCGACAGCATCAATTTTGTGAATGCTTCTTTGGAAGCCAAAGCACGGGGCATCCAGGTTTTGGAAGTCAAAGATGAATCGAGCCGCGATTTCGCAGGGGGGTCACTGCAAATCACGACGCGTGGTGATCAGGGCGATCGTTGTGTCACTGGCGCTGTTTTTGCCGACGGTGAATTACGGATCACGAGCATTGATGAGTTCCCGGTGAATGTGTCTCCCAGCAGGCACATGCTGTTTACCCGTCACCGCGATATGCCTGGAATCATTGGCCATTTGGGATCAATGATGGGGGAGCACAACGTCAACATCGCCTCCATGCAAGTGGGGCGCAAAATTGTTCGTGGCGATGCTGTGATGGTGCTCAGCATCGATGACCCGATCCCGGCCGATTTGCTTCAGAAAATCACAGCGATTGACGGCATTCAGGAAGCCCATCCGGTCACCCTTTGATGTGGTGGCGACTGTCGATGCCTTGTCCTCCCGAGCTGGAGGAGTCGCTCGCTTGGAAGCTGAATGACTTGGGGCTGCACCGCTTTGCGCTGCAGCATTCCCCGGACACCCCCCACCAGAAAACGTTGTTGGTCTGGTTGCCCCAACCGGAGTGGCCCCTTGCTGAGCGAGAGCAATTGCTGGCCAGTCTTGAGCCCCTATCGCAGCCCTTCGGTTTGGCTTTCCCTTCAGGTGTTTGGGACGAGGTGGCTGATGAAGATTGGAGTTTGAGCTGGAAGCAGCACTGGCAACCCGATCCAGTGGGACACCGCCTTTTAATTCTTCCAGCGTGGTTAGACGTGCCTGAGGAGCATGCCGACCGCTTCGTGATTCGGATGGATCCAGGCAGTGCTTTCGGCACCGGGAGCCACCCAACGACGCGCCTTTGTTTGGAGGCCTTGGAGGCGTGCCCTCCGCAGGGCTTACTCGTGGCTGATCTTGGCTGTGGAAGCGGTGTTTTGGGGTTGGCATCCCTGTGCCTGGGCGCTGATGCGGTGTTAGCCGCAGACACCGATTCCTTGGCCGTACGCGCGACGGCAGGGAATCGTTCGTTGAATCAATGTTCTGAGCAACGGTTGCAGGTGTCCCTGGGATCCGTGGAGACCCTTCAAGCTCTCCTGGCAGGCCGACGAGCTGATCTCTTGCTTTGCAACATCTTGGCCCCTGTGATTGAGGCCCTTTCCCCCGGTTTCGAAAGCCTCATCGCTCCGAATGGGAGAGCGCTTCTCAGTGGATTGTTAGTGGATCAAGCTCCGAGGCTCAAAGATGTTCTTGCGGCCCAGGGTTGGCAGGTCACTCAGGAGTTGGCGCAAGGGCGTTGGGGGTTGTTGGAGATTCGACACACATGAGCCTTTTGTCATAAGCCAGGCTTATCGGACCTCCCGCTCAGATTGGTCCTGCCTCCCTGAGCGGCTCAAACCCTCTGGTTTGCCCCTCATTTGCAGTAGATAGGTGCTGTTCAGCAGGACCGGATTTCCCGGAACCTGTCGTATTTATCAATCAATGGCTTCCTACAAGGTCACCCTGGTCAGCGAGAGCGAAGGTCTCAACAAGACCATCGAAGTCCCTGATGATCAGTACATCCTCGACGCAGCAGAAGAGCAAGGCGTCGACCTGCCTTACTCCTGCCGCGCTGGCGCTTGCTCCACCTGCGCCGGCAAAATCACTACTGGCACCGTTGATCAGTCCGACCAGAGCTTCCTGGACGACGATCAGATCGAAGCTGGCTTCGTGCTGACCTGCGTGGCTTACCCCACCTCCGACTGCACCATCAAGACCCACGCCGAAGAAGAGCTCTATTGAGTCTCCACCTCGTTCACTGAATGTTGGTTCAACCACCCCTGCGGGGGTGGTTTTTTGTTTTTTGGCCGCTTTGTATGGCTCGTGCTCTTGCTTTTAAGTCGTCGTGATCCGTCCAGAGGTTCACGATCTGCTGGCTCCCGGCAGTATCCATACCAGTCCGGGTGGTCAGTACAGCTTTCGAGTGATCGGCCCATGCTGTCGATTGTTCGACCGTGAAGAGCTGCCTTGGCCATGCTGTCGCTTGGCCTGGAGGAGCAAAGAGCCCAGCTGGCGGCGGGTGGGCAGACGTTTTGTTCCGGATCTCGCGGCGCGCCGATGCCCGTCGTACTCGGTGGAGTTGCTCCAACCGGGATCGCGACCGACTGCAACGGTGCTCACCCTGTTCTCCGTCCGATTGGTCCGTGAATTGCAGGAGTGGTGGTATAGCCGTCACCCCCGCTCGATGGAGCCAGGCAACATTGAGCCGAACTTAGAGGAGTCGATTGATTATTGAGCCTTTCTCGAATTATTAGTTTTTTGGTGTTTGGATGATTTGCTTTTAAATTAAAAAAGACCTTTAGGTACAAATAAGAATGTTAACTTTTGCTGTTAAAATAGTTTCTAGCGCGATGTCTGTTGTCTTTCTTTTCTCGATTAGTTGCGCCCTCGGCATTATCTATATGGCTGAAAAATCGATATAAAAAAACCGGCCTTAAAGCCGGCTTTGTTGTTTTAAGTCAATCGATTTGAATACTTAAATAGGTTTGATGAGTTGATTGTTAGAAATAAATCTTACCGCCACCCCATGACGACCCTTGCACTTTCGGGGACACAAGGATGTATCCAGCCATAAGGCGCAGGTCTTCGTCGTCGAGATCGCGCATTGCTGGGTACAGCTCAGCGCTGCGCATGCTGGGGTGAACGTCGGAAATGCTGTATTCACCGTCGTAAGAGGTGGGATCCTTCATGTAATCCACCAACGCATCGACGTTGTCGCGGGCTGGTGTAGCTAAAGCCAGGGTTTCTGGGTCGAGGCCAACGTTTTGATTGGTTTTCGTGATCCCGCCGGCGTGGCACGTACCGCAGCTGGTGTTGAAGACCTTTCGTCCTGCATTGATCTCGCGATCTGTGAAGGTCACCTCTGCGCCGTCGGGATTCACTGGAACCGTGAGTGTCTCGGCATCCCATTGCACTGCTTCTGCAGGGGAAATGAACGCCAAGCCGATCAACACCGGTACAAGAACGAGGAGTCCTTTGAAGGATTGCCGCAAAGAGGAGAAAACAGAGACCATGAAGGTTGCCGGGGACTGACGGATTCACCGCACCCAGCTCTTGTATCACGGGGCCGAGGCTCCCTGAGGCCGGATCACAAACTGTTGCAGCGCGGTTTTACCTCCAAAGTGAGGAAATCCTTTGCCAGACAGGTGTTTGGGAAGATCGCTTGGGCTTCCTTTAAAAGGTCTTCTGGTGTTACGGCATTGCCGGGGGCGTAGCGGGGGCTCAGGTGGGTGAGGACGAGTTGCCCAACGTTGGCTTCCGCCGCCGTTTGGGCCGCCATCGTGCTCGTGGAATGCTGTTTTTGATAAGCCATCTCTGATTCTTGGTGAGCAAAGGTCGATTCGTGAATCAGTAAGTCGGCTCCTCGGGCAAGGTCGACCGCTGCTTCGCAGAACACCGTGTCGGTGCAATACACAACGCTCACACCAGGCCTCTCTGGACCGCAGAGGGTTGTGCCGTCGATGACGCGCCCATCTTCGAGGGTGACGGTGTCTCCCCGCTTGAGCTGGGCGTAGATGGGACCGGGAGGGATTTGTAGGTCTTTGGCCTTGGCGATATCGAATCGTCCCGCCAAAGGTTTTTGGTCCACCCGATAGGCGTAGGCCGGAACGCGATGGGTGAGCGGTGTGCAGCGCACCATCAGATCGTCGTCTTCATAAACCAGGGTTCCGTTCTCAGCGCAGTCGTGGACGCGGTGCACCTTGAGGGGGTAGCCGATCCGGGTGGAGCTGGTGCGCAGTACGCCGTTGAGATAGCTCTCGAGAGGATCAGGGCCGTAGAGGTCGACGCCTTCATTGCTGTTGCCAGCTAGGCCAAGGCTGGCCAGAAGGCCTGGAAGGCCGAACACGTGATCGCCGTGCATATGGGTCACGAAGACCCGTCTGAGCTGCGAGAGCCGGAGTTCGCTCCGCAGAAACTGATGCTGGGTTCCCTCGCCACAGTCGAATAGCCACATCTCCGAGCGCTGTGGCAGTCGCAGCGCTACGGCCGAAACGTTGCGTGCCCGAGTGGGAACGCCAGAACTTGTTCCCAGAAAGGTGACCTGCAAGGTCGTCGGTCCTCTGTTCTTCATGCTGACATCTGGCTGGACATGGCAAGAGGCGGCACACTGAAACGCCTTCGGTTGCGCATGGTGCGGATCGCTTCAGTTGTCCTGGCGGGATTTGCGACAGCGGCTCTGTTCGGTTCCGCTCAGCACGCGACGCCGATGGAACGGGAGCCTCAGATGCGGGTCTTGTTGCATGAGGGACCAAAGCTGCTGCTCAGGGCGGACAAAGAGCAGACGATGCAGGTGCGTGGCTTGGGTGGA
>ERZ802821.949-NODE-949-length-15839-cov-10.4408_pt1 | contig 15839 bp, 14 predicted proteins | sample MGYA00345648_ERZ802821 | MGnify/ENA primary metagenome ERZ802821 (study PRJEB30503, sample SAMEA104212357) | marine metagenome | biome: Westerlies Biome; feature: [SRF] surface water layer (ENVO:00010504) within the epipelagic zone...; material: water... | reverse complement strand
AATTGCCGCGCACGGCTGAAGAACGCACGGTGCTTCGTGGGCGCCGCTGCAGCGATTGTGGGCTTTCTCTTTTGCTTCAGTTGCCTCGGGAGGGCCCCCTTCAGCCCGGTGATCGCTTGTTGGATCGTTCCCGGAGCTGGGAGGTGGTGGTGATTGCGGCGCCGGAACCGTTGCTGCGGGTGCAGGCGGATTCAGTCTTGGAGCTCCTGCAGGCGGCGTATCACCTCGGCAACCGCCATGTGGCGCTGGAGCTCCACGACGGGGAATTGTTGTTGCTGAAGGATTCGGTGCTGGAGGCGATGTTGCGCAGCCGTGGCTTGCGTGTGAGTGCCTGTGAGCGTCCGTTTCTTCCGGAGAGAGGCGCCTATGGAGGTAGTCCCAGCCATGCCCACAGCCACAGCCATGCCCACAGCCACAGCCATGCCCACAGCCACAGCCATGAAACGCCATGACCTCCCTGGCGTTGCTCCAGTTGGTGAGCCCGGCTTTGCCGGTGGGAGCGTTCAGTTACTCAGAAGGGTTGGAGGTCTTGATCCAGGCCGGAGCGCTGAAGAGCGAGGCTTGCCTTGAGCAGTGGTTGATCGCCGAGCTGGAGCGGGGAACGCTGCGGCTGGAGGCTGCATCTCTTTCCATTTTGATGACTGACTTGAATCGCTGGATGAACGGCGCTGATCAGTCGGCGCGTTTTCGTTTGCTGGAGCTGGATGGTTGGCTGCTGGCCACCCGTGAAGCTGCGGAGGTGCGGGCTCAACAACGTCAGATGGGGGGGTCTCTACTCCAGCTGTTGGCCGATATGGGTCATCCACTGACAGAACCAACCCCCCTGGCCTGGCCGGGGGCATGGGCTTGGGCGGCACTGTCGCTGGGGGTGTCGGAGGCTGACACGGTGGAGGGCTACCTCTACAGCTGGGTCGCCAATCAGCTCAGTGCGGCCGTGCGTCTGTTGCCTTTGGGCCCGACCAGGGCTCAGGTGCTTCAGCACCGACTGTTGCCGCGGATCGCTGCCGAGACCCAAGAGCTCCTCGCTGCTGATCCACGGACCTTGTGGTCAGCGGGCGTGGGGGCATCACTGGCGCAGCTGTCCCATGCTGAGTTGTATTCCCGTTTATTCCGAAGCTGATGGGGAGCAAATTGCGGCTGGGTGTGGCTGGACCGGTGGGGTCCGGCAAAACCGCTCTTGTGGAGGCGCTTTGCCGGCGACTGCGGGATCAACTGCAGTTGGCGGTGGTCACCAATGACATCTACACCCAGGAAGATGCTCAGTTCTTAACTCGTGCAGGAGCTTTGGAGCCGTCGCGGATTCGCGGTGTGGAGACCGGTGGCTGTCCCCACACGGCCATCCGGGAGGACTGCTCCATCAACAGGGCGGCGGTGGCGGAGTTGGAAGCTCAGTTCCCAGCTCTGGATCTGGTGTTGGTGGAGAGCGGCGGCGACAATCTGGCGGCCAGTTTTAGTCCGGAGCTGGTTGATCTCTGTATTTACGTGATTGACGTGGCCGCAGGCGACAAGATCCCACGCAAGGGCGGCCCCGGGATCACGCGTTCGGATTTGCTGGTGATCAACAAGATCGACCTGGCGCCTCTGGTGGGAGCTGACCTGGCCGTGATGGAGCGCGACTCCCTACGCATGCGCGGCGATCGCCCCTGGTGTTTTACCAACCTGCACAGCGGTGAGGGGCTGGATTTTGTGGTGGCATTTGTGTTGCGACAACTACCGAATGTTGAGTCGATTTCCTCGTCTTGAGGGCTGATTGGTCTGTTTGGTAGTCAGCGCTACTAGTGAAGGTTTGCCTCGCTGAGAATGTCATGAGTGCTAACGCAACTGTCAGCACTCTTAATTCACCATGTCTCAACCGTTGTCAAAACGTATCCTGATCAGCCTGGCGGCGGCCTCTCTTGGCTTGACAGTCACGGCTTGTGGTGGTGGTGATCAGGCCTCCAATGTCGAGTACGACGACACCGTGAAGGTTGGAATTCTTCATTCCCTCACGGGCACGATGGCTATCTCCGAGACCACCTTGGCGGAGACCGAGAAAATGGCGATCGCTGAGATCAATGCCGCCGGTGGCGTTGAAGTGGACGGCAAGAAATACAAGATCGAGTACATCGTCGAAGACGGTGCGTCTGATTGGCCCACCTTTGCCGAGAAGTCCAAGAAGCTGATCGACCAGGACCAGGTGCCTGTCGTTTTCGGTGGCTGGACCTCCGCCAGCCGCAAGGCCATGCTTCCCGTCTACGAATCGAAGGACGCCTTCCTCTACTACCCAATTCAGTACGAGGGCCAGGAGTGTTCCAACAACATCTTCTACACCGGTGCCACTCCGAACCAGCAGTCGGAGCCTGCCACCAAGTTCATGTATGAGAAGTCGCCTGCCGCTGGCAAGCCCTTCTTCCTGGTGGGTTCGGACTACGTCTTCCCCCGCACCTCCAACACCATCACCAAGGAGCAGCTCGCCTCTCTGGGTGGCGAAGTGGTCGGTGAGGACTACCTGCCCCTGGGCAACACCGAGGTTGCTCCGATCATCGCCAAGATCAAGAAGGCCCTGCCTGACGGCGGTGTGATCATCAACACCCTGAATGGTGACCAGAACGTCGCCTTCTTCAAGCAGATTCAGGACGCCGGCATCACCCCCGATAACGGCTATTACGTGATGAGTTACTCCATCGCGGAAAGCGAGATTAAGGACATCGGAACTGAGTTCCTTGAGGGCCATTACGGTGCTTGGAACTACATGATGTCGATCGACACACCTGCTTCCAAAACTTTCGCGGAGAACTATAAAAAGTTCACCAAGGATCCTGGAGCTGTTGTCGCTGACCCTCAGGAGTCGGCTTACAACATGGTCTATCTATGGAAGGCTGCTGTTGAGAAGGCAGGCACTTTTGATGACGACAAGGTTCGTGAGGCCCTGATTGGAATCGAATTTGATGCCCCTCAGGGTCCTGTGAAAGTGATGCCTAACCATCACCTTTCTCAGACAGTTCTGATCGGAGAAATCGGTACCGATGGTCAGTTCAAGATTCTGGAATCCACTGATGGCCCTGTGGCTCCTCAGGCCTGGAACCAGTTCGAGCCCAGCTCCAAGGGTTTCGCTTGCGACTGGACCGACGCCGCCAAGGGCGAGAAGTACAAGCTCTGATGGCTCATTGAGGTCCTAACTGCTGAATGATTTCTGGAGGAATCCCTGCTGGGATTCCTCCTTATCTTTTGGTCTAATCGCTTAGTTAACCAATTTTCGTGCAACTGCTTTTTGAGAGCCTGTTCAACGGTGTAGCCATCGGCTCGGTGCTGCTGGTAGCTGCCCTCGGATTGGCGATCGTGTTTGGTTTGATGGGTGTGATCAATCTCGCGCATGGCGAGCTGATCATGCTTGGGGCTTACACCACTTATGTGGTTCAGCTGATCTTCAAGCTGCCTGTGTTTCAGCCTATTTACGACACCTATGTGCTGGTGGCGATTCCGCTGGCCTTCATCACAAGTGGCGTGGTGGGCATTCTTTTGGAACGCACCGTGATTCGCCGCCTCTACGGCAATCCTCTCGAAACACTGTTGGCAACCTGGGGCGTCAGCTTGATCCTGCAGCAGTTCGTGCGCAGTGTTCCACTGGCTCAGGCAGCTGGTGCGGTGCTTGCTCTGGTGGTTGGTTTTTCGTTGCCCTTGCTGCTTCCCAAGGCTCTGCTGCAAGGTTCCCGAGCTCGTTGGATGCGCGCCGGCAGCTGGGGTGTTTCGGCTCTTGTTGGTGTGGTGTTTGCCAATGGATTGGCATCTCAGGTCAGCCGGATCGCGCGTGCCACCTCTCGCAATGTGGATGTGACGGCACCCAAATGGATGCGCGGCGGGCTTGAGTTCGCCGATCTGACCTTCCCAGTGCCTCGTCTGGTGATCATCATGATCACGGTGGTGGCTGTTGTTGGCGTCACTTGGTTCCTCAACCGCAGCGTCTGGGGCATGCGCATTCGTGCCGTGACCCAGAACCGAGAGATGAGTGATTGCCTTGGTATCCCCACCGACACTGTCGACGTGCTCACCTTCGGTATCGGTTCGGGGTTGGCTGGCGTTGCTGGTGTGGCGGTGTCGTTGCTGGGTTCAGTTGGCCCGAATGTGGGGACGTCTTACATCGTTGGCTGCTTCATGGTGGTGGTGCTCGGCGGTGTGGGCAATCTGCTGGGCACGGTGCTCGCCTCTTTCGCCATCGGCTTGCTGACCGACCTCATTGGTGCAGGGCGGTTGCTTTCGATCTGGCCTGGTATGCCCGCCCCCCTGGAGGGAGTGGTGAAATTCTTCGCCACCACAAGCATGGCCCAAGTGATGGTCTTCGCTCTGATTGTGGTGTTCCTGCAATTCCGTCCAGCGGGTCTGTTCCCGCAGAAGGGACGCATGGTGGAGGCCTGACGTCATGATCCAAGCCTTTCAACGCCGTCGCTGGTCCCTCGTTCTCGTGTGGGTTCTGATCGTTGCCGTGGTGGTGGCAGCACCAGCGGTGCTTCCTGTGTTTCGGCTCAATCTGTTAGGTCGTTTCCTTTCCCTGGCGATCGTGGCCCTCGGCATTGATCTGATCTGGGGTTTTACCGGATTGCTCAGCCTCGGTCAGGGCATCTTCTTCGCTCTTGGTGGCTATGGGGCGGCGATGTATCTCCAGCTCAATAGCTCTGCCAGTCATCCCAACGGCATCCCGGAGTTCTTCAGCCTTTACGGCGTGGATCGACTGCCCTTTTTCTGGGAACCCTTCTACAACCCTCTGTTCACGCTGATTGCCATCTGGCTGGTGCCGGCGTTGCTGGCTGCGCTGCTCGGCAACATGGTCTTCCGCAACCGCATCAAGGGGGTCTATTTCTCGATCCTCACCCAGGCGGCTTTGCTGGTGTTTTTCAATTTTTTCAATGGCCAGCAGAAGCTGATCAACGGCACCAACGGTCTCAAAACCGATGTGACCACGCTGTTCGGCCAGATGGTGGGTTCGCCCGAGATGCAGCGATGGTTCTTTTGGATCACTGCTGTGATCGTGATCCTGGCCTGGCTGTTTGTGCGCTGGTTGGTTCGTGGTCGCTTCGGCGATGTGTTGATCGCGATCCGTGATGACGAGCCGCGGCTTCGGTTCACTGGCTATAACCCCACCCTCTTCAAGACCATTGTGTTTGCGATCGCCGGGGGGCTTGCGGGTATCGGCGGTGCCCTCTTCACGGTGCAGTCGGGGATCGTTTCGCCCCAGTACATGGCGGTTCCCTTTTCGATCGAAATGGTGATCTGGGTTGCAGTAGGTGGTCGCGGCACGCTGGTCGGTGCCATTCTCGGCGCCGTCTCGATCATGTATGCCAAGAGTCTGGTGAGCGAGGCGATGCCTCAGAGCTGGCTGTTTATCCAGGGTGGACTATTCATTTTGGTGGTTACGGCTCTACCGGAAGGGGTCATCGGTTGGTTCCGCACGGACGGCCCTCGCAACCTGCTGTCCCGCCTGGGTTTGGGTCGTCGAATTGCCACCTACCCCCAGTTGGAAATCGACGGTCAGGAGGAGGTGCAGCCATGAGTGCTCCCCTTTTGGAGTTACGCAAGATCACTGTCAGCTTTGACGGCTTTTTAGCCCTACGCGATCTCAATCTCAGTCTCCAGCCTGGTGAACTGAGGGCTGTGATTGGTCCCAATGGGGCTGGCAAAACCACCTTTTTGGATGTGATCTCCGGAAAGACGGCCCCTACTGAAGGCGAGGTGGTGTTCCAGGGTCGCTCACTTCTTGGTACTCAGGAGTACCGCATCGCTCGGCTCGGCATCGGTCGCAAATTTCAGAGTCCGCGTGTCTTCGAGAAGTTGAGTGTGGAAGAGAACTTGGCGCTTGCTGTCAGTCAGCCGAAACAGCCTTGGTCTCTGTTATTTGGTGGCTTGAATGCCACACAGCGCGATCAGGTGCATCATTTGATAGACATCGTGAATTTGCAAAACCGGGCTCACTGGATGGCAGGAGCTCTCTCCCATGGTCAGAAACAGTGGCTGGAGATCGCGATGTTGGTGGGTCAGGATCCTGACCTTCTTCTCGTTGATGAGCCGGTGGCTGGTCTCACCGATGAGGAGACGGATCTCACCGCTGATCTACTCAAATCGTTGGCAGGAGATCACACCGTGCTGGTGATTGAGCACGACATGGAATTCATTCGCCGCTTGGAGAGCCAGGTAACGGTGTTGCATGAGGGTCATGTGCTCTGTGAGGGAACGATGGATCAGGTTCAGGTTGATTCTCGTGTGATTGAGGTGTATCTCGGAACAACGGAGCAGCAGAAATGATGACAGAACTTCTTGAAATCCATGGTCTGAACACCTATTACGGCGAAAGCCACATCCTTCGGGATGTTGACCTCACTGTGAAGGCTGGTGAGATGGTTTGCTTGATCGGTCGTAATGGTGTGGGCAAGACCACGCTGTTGAAGTCGTTAATCGGTCTCTTGCGGCCTCGTCGAGGTGAGATTGTCTTCAACGGTGATTGCCTCGACCGCCAAGCTCCTTACCAACGTGCCCGCGCTGGACTGGGGTACGTGCCACAAGGGCGAGAAATTATTCCTCAGCTGACGGTCGAGGACAATTTGTCGCTTGGGATGGAAGCGTTGCCCGGGGGGCTCAGGGGAAACCGGAGTATTGATCCGTTTGTTTATGACCTTTTCCCTGTCTTGAAGGAATTCCTGCCAAGAAAAGGAGGAGACCTCAGTGGCGGCCAGCAGCAACAATTAGCCATCGCCCGAGCCCTGCTCGGTAAACCTAAGTTGTTGTTGCTCGATGAACCAACCGAAGGTATTCAGCCCAATATTGTGCAGGATATTGAAGTTGCGGTACGCCGAATCATCGCTGAAACCGGCACTGGTGTTCTGCTGGTGGAGCAGCATCTGCATTTTGTCCGGCAAGCGGATCGCTATTACGCGATGCAGCGTGGAGGCATTGTGGCCAGTGGTCTAACCAGTGAATTAAGTCAGTCGGTGGTCGATCAATTTCTCAGTGTTTAATCCACTATCAAGTGATCGATCAGCATGCCCAGAGAGACGCGGTAGGAGACTCATCGGCTGATTTTTTATTTAATGCATAATCAGATACATCGGCGCGAATGTGAAGCATTTGTCCTTGTGTCGACATCCGCCAAATCTCAAGTCTGCTGTCGAGCGGTGCCTCGAACCAGAACAATTCTTTAGGCATTAAAACCTTTTCTCGATAGAATTGTCCTTCGCCAATGCACTTCAATATGACCATGCGGTCGGTGTCATTGTTGTACATGCATTCGATCATGGGCATCAAGAGGTTGGAGACAAGGATCGTATTTTTGAGCAGATAGAAGTGTTGGTTTGGCGACCGAACTTCATTTGCTTTAGCTTTTCTTCATGACTCATGCTTGCGCTCAGGCCGCAGTGCTGGTGGCTGAGCGGCGTTCAGCTGGGGAAGTCAAGGTGGGGCAATTGGGCCGACGTGGACGCCTTGCTCCCTGACTGCGCATGGTGGACGCTCGGTCGGCACGTCCTGCCAGGGCGAGGTCGGAGGCAAAGGACGGATTGCAACTCTGCAGCCTCGACCAGCTCGGCAGTTGATGGGCGATTGGCGATGCCATCAAAGACGTGAGGCCAGGCCTCAGGAGTTCGGAGAAGCGATGGACCGCCAGTTCTTCTCCATGTCGGTCGTAGGGCAACCGATTGATCGCTGAGTCGAGTCCGAACTGACGCACCCTGTCTTCGCCAACCCGTCGGTACAGCACTTCCAAGGTCGGCAGTTGATCCATGGACACCACGCATCCTTCGTGTTCCATCAGGCTGCGCAACACCGTGCAGAAGATTTCGCTGGCCATGCGTTGGAGTCCCTCATTTGGACGTTGACCCAGGCTCTTGTGCTTGTGGTCGAAAAGACCCAGGTCCACCTGGGCGATTCGGCTGGGTGCTACGTGTCGATACACCTCCGAGAGCAAGCCCATTTCCAGGCCCCAGTCCGATGGGATGCGCAGATTCATGGCGAGATCCCTTGTAAAAGCGAACTCCCCTGCCAGTGGGTAGCGAAATGTCTGGAGGTAACGGAGGTAGGGCAGTGGTCCGAAGATCTGCTCCAGGCTCGTCAGTAATGGGCCTACAAACAAACGGGTGGCTCGGCCCTGAAGGGCTTGGGTTTCCAGGGAAAGCCTGCTGTAGAAGGCTTTCACGTACGCCATTCCGTGGGATGGGTCGAGCAGGGGTCTGAGCATCCGTTCCGGATAGCCGGAGCCAAAGGTGCGAATGTCAGCGTCGAACAGGCCGATAACTTCAGCGTGCTGACAGGCAACGCCCAGGCCTTGCCATACCGCCCAACCCTTGCCGGGAGGACCAGTCAGATCGAGGCCATGCTGGTCCATCGACGTCAGGATCTCTTTCACGGCCGGACCGTTCGTCCAATGCACCTGCACTGGGAAAGGCATGTCGGCGAAAAACTCTTCTGCAGCCTTCACATCGGCTGCACTGTCCGCTGACAGTGCGATCACCAGATTGGAGAGTCCCGTGAGCGAGGAGAGTGTGTCGCGGATCAGGCGCAGAGCGGGTCTGCTGAATTCCTCCATAAGGCAGGGAATCAGCAGAGCGGTTGGTCTCTGCTGAAGCTCCTTGTTGAAGGCGATGGCATTGAGATTGCCCAGGCTGTAGTCGTGAACCGTGGCGATCAGGCTCTGCTGAAAATCCATGCGGTGTTCGATGCAACAACGGAAAGAAGGCCGCTGCTCCATACCTGAAGAATGTTCAGGTGAAACAGAATGCAGCTTCAGAGCGAGCGAACGCTGCGAAATCTGCTGTCAAGCCTTTACTCAAGCCATCCTTCCTGGGATCTCGAGGCGTTGTCGTCGCAATTGCTGCAGATTCTTAGCTCCGCATCAGGAAATGGCGATATCCCCACCAAAGGCAATCCCTGGACTGTCGACGATGTGGTGCTGATTACCTACGCCGACACTGTCGTTGAGGCCGATCAGCCGGCTTTGGTGAGCCTTCGCACTTTTATCAACAGCCAGCTCTCCGATTTCGCAGGGGTCATCCACGTCTTGCCGTTCCTGGAAGCCTCGAGTGATGGCGGATTCGCCGTGGCTAGTCACGACTGTCTGGAGTCCCGCCATGGTGATTGGAATGACCTGGCTGATCTTGCTGAGGGGCGCAAGTTGATGGCTGATCTGGTGTTGAACCATGTTTCGGCATCCCATCCCTGGGTGCGTCAGTTCTTGCGTGATCAGGAGCCGGGTCGGTCCTGCGTTCTGGAGGCGTCTCCTGATCCTTGTTGGGACAACGTCGTCCGTCCCCGCAGTTCTGCCCTTTTTACCAAGCTTCAAGGCCCCATCAGCATGCGTCAGGTCTGGACCACCTTTGGACCTGACCAGGTGGATGTGGATTGGAGCCATCCCGAGGTTTTGCTTGGATTCACCCGTTTGCTTGCCCGCATGGTGGCCCATGGGGTGAGATGGATCCGTCTTGATGCGGTGGGGTTTGTCTGGAAGGAACCAAACACCAGTTGCATTCACCAACCTCAAGCCCACCAGCTTGTGGAAATCTTGCGTCAGTTGCTGACCATCGCTTGCCCCGACGGAGTGGTGGTCACGGAGACCAATGTTCCCGAACAGGAGAATCTGTCGTATCTGCGCACAGGGCGAGAGGCCCATCTGGCCTACAACTTTCCCCTGCCACCGCTGCTGCTTGAGGCGGCTGTCAGCGGCTCCGCTGATTTGCTCAATCGCTGGTTATCGCGCTGGCCATCGCTGCCGGAGTCGACGTCGTTGCTCAATTTCACCGCCTGTCATGACGGCGTTGGGTTGAGACCTCTCGAGGGATTGATGCCGCCCTCACGCCTGATGGACCTCTTGATCGCGTGTGAGCAGCGCGGGGGCTTGGTGAGCCATCGCCGGTTGGCTGATGGTAACGAGGTCCCCTATGAGATCAACATCAGTTGGTGGAGTGCCATGGCGGATGGGGGCCTCGACCCCAGCTACTGGCAGCGGGAACGCTTCCTGCTGACGCAATTGATGGTTCTGGCTCTGCCCGGGGTGCCTGCGTTGTATCTGCCGGCTCTGCTCGCCACTGCCAATGATCTTGGTCGCTTCAGGCGCACGGGTCACCGACGTGATCTCAACCGACCCCAGTTCAAAAAATCCTCGGTGGAACGGCGTCTGCAGGATCCTGACAGTGATGCGGCAGCCGTTTTGGTTGCGCTCAAGCAGGCGATTGCGGTGCGGGCGACGCAGCCGGCGCTGCATCCGGATGGCCAACTTCAGGTGCTGACCCCGGACCGGGTGGATCGCGTTGTGCTGCATCGATCCCATGCGGGTCATGACCTTGTGGCGGTTCATAACGTCACATCGACCCGTCTCACCCTGGATCCCTTTGGCTTGCTGGATTTGGAGGACACAGACCCATGGGTCGATTGCCTCAGTGGTCGCACCCTTGAACCTTGCAGACGACATCTGCTGAACCCTTATGAAGTGCTTTGGCTGGTGAGGTCATGACGACGGGACTGGAGCGTCAGTGGTGGGTGGTTACCGACCTCGATGGCACGTTGATGGACCATCGCTACGACTGGGCGCCGGCTTTGGACACGATTCGTCTCCTTCAGCGTCGAGGAATTCCCGTCATCCCCTGCACAAGCAAAACCGCCGAAGAAGTCCGTCGTTTTCGTGAACAAACCGGTCTCAGGGATCCGTTCATCGTCGAGAACGGGGGAGCCATTCATGGTGAGAACGCCGATGGGAGCCTTTGGCAGCAGATGCTCGGTCCGACGTGGAAGGAGCTGCGCCCGCAGCTCTCGCAGTTGTCACGGGATTTAGGACAACCGCTGCAGGCGCTTGATGATCTCAGTGATCAGGAGGCTGATCGCTTGCTGGGCCTTGGCGGGGAGGCATTGCGACAGGCCCAGCGTCGGGCCTGCAGCGTGCCGTTCGTGTCTCCAGTGGATTCCGAGTCCCGCAGGCGTCTGCAACAGCTGGCGAAGGCCCGTCAGCTTGCGATTGTGCAGGGAAATCGCTTGGGCCATCTGCTGGGTGCTGACGTCAGCAAAGGCCGGGCCCTGGCGGTGCTGAAGCAGCGCCAGGGTGCATCTGAAGTCGCTGTTCTGGCTTTGGGAGATTCGCCCAATGACCTTCCTTTGCTGCATGCCGGCGACTGCTCGATCGTGGTGCCAGGGGTGGAGGGACCACACCCCGCTCTGCAAGACGGTCTGCACAACGGCTGCTTCCAGTTGGCACCAGCTCCCCATGCGCTGGGGTGGGCTGCAGCCGTTCAGCGCTGGCTTCCAGGACTTCTCGATGACCTGGATCAAGTGGATTGAGTGCTGCCGGTCGGTTCCGTCAGCGTGGTGATGGCATGGGGTGAGGCTTCCGTGAGCGCACTGTTCACCGCCAGTGGCATCACTGCCATGGCCAACCCTGCCAGCACGGTGAGGTGCCAGCCCATGGGCAATTCCAGGGGCTGGCCTGTGCTGAACAGTTCCATGTCGAGAATCAACAGACCGAGATACAGCGCCCACCACAATGCGCTTGTCAGCTCAATCGGTTGGCCTTTCCAGGCGTTGCTGAGGGCGTAGATCAGGCTGGGAACCGTAATCACCAGCACGGCTCCTTCCAAAGCCTCGCGCCCGCTCCAGCTCGTCGCCCAGGTGGCCATCACGAAGGCCATGCCGCTGAGCAGCCAGGGACAGGGAATCTGAAAGCGCCTGGGAGCATTGGGAAGTTGGCGGCGCAGGGCCAGCAGGCTCACCGGGCCCATGGCCAGGGCGATGATCAAAGTGGAGGTCAGAAAGCTGACCACTTTCTGCCAGCTCGGCGCCATCCATAGAAGGATCGTGCTGATTACCAGACTGCTGATCAGCGACCAGTGGGGGACCCCCCGACTGTTTATCCGCCCGAGAGCGCCTGGAAGCAGTCGGCACTCTCCCATCATCCAGCTCACCCGTGCGGAAATCCCCAGGTAGGCCATGCCTGTGGCACCGGGGGAGGCCACGGCATCGATGAGCAGCAGGGTGGCCACCCAGCCCAGGCCAAGACCTGTGGCCAGCGCCACGAGCGGCCCCCCATGGGCACTGAGGCTGAGACGGCTCCAACCCTGCTGCAAGGCCTCCGGCGGGACGCTGACGAGAAAGCCGAGCTGCAGTACGAGATAAATCAGCAGACACAGGCCAAGTCCGACCCCCATGGCCAGAGGGACATTGCGCTGGGGATTGCGCACTTCCCCGGCGAGGTCCATGGCGGTGCGGAAGCCCAGCAGGCTGAACAGGATGCCACCGCTGCCGATCGCATCCACCAGCGTGTCTTGCTGTCCTGGTGCAGGGATTTGAAGGTTGTCCCAGTGGCCTGCAATCAGCATCAGGCTGATGGATACCAGCAGGGGAACCACCAGCTTCCAAAGGGTGAGGCCATCAATCCAGCGCGCCAGTTGGCTGACGCCTGCAAGGTTGATCCAGGTAAACAGCACCAGCAGGGCCACCGCCACAAGCTGGCCGGCGCCAGTGAGGTACTGGGAGCTACCCACATCGCGGGTGAGCCAGGGGAGAACACTCGAGAGGTACTGGAGCAGGGCGAGCACTTCGATCGTGGGTAGCGATACGTAAGAGATCCAGGCACTCCATCCGCCGATGAAGCCGGATAAGCGACCGTGGCTGAGCAGGGGAAGCTGGGCCAGGGCCCCGGAGCTGTTCACCAGTGCGCCAAGTTCAGCGAACACCAGCGCCAGCAGAAAGGCCATGGCGCCGCCGATCACCCAGGCCAGCAGGCTTGCGGGGCCTGCGATCCGGGCGCAGAAGTAAGGAGCGAACAGCCAGCCTGAGCCGATGGTGCCGGTCACTACCGTGAGAATCAGGGATGTGACGCCCAGGTCGCGTTTAAGAGTCGCTGCCAAGGATCAGGATCTTTCGGTGGATCTGGGATGGGAGAAGGTTGGCAGATGCCATGGGATGGCGCATGGAACAACCGCGAAAGCACGTTTTCGTGTTTTTTGGGTAACGAATTTAACGCTATTGCGTAACGCTTAGGCCTTCAAGAGCCCTCGCCAGAGTTGTTCTGGATTCGAGCACGGTCGCAGTGCCTGTTCATTCAGCATCTGCAGGGGCCGACAGCTCAGGCTGTTGATCAGCAGAGCTTGATCCCCGGTTTGCAGGTCGGGGCCAAGGTGCGCTTCCACGGCCAGACCCACCTCCAGAGCCCGGGCCCGCATCACCCCGGGCAAGCAGCCGCTGCTCAGAGGTGGTGTGAGCCACTCCTCCTGCCGCCGCACGAGCAGGTTGGCGCTGTCGCCGCAGCAGAGCTCTCCGCTGGTGTTGCGCAGCAGGGCCAGTTCAGCCCCGTGCGTTTGGGCTTCGCGGCGGGCCTGAATCGCCTGGCCGTAGGCAAAGGTTTTGCAACGGCTCAACCGGCTGGAGGCGTTGCGTTGCTCTTCAACGCTGATCCAGGCTTGGGCAGGTGTGAAGCAGGGGTGATGGCGCTGCAGAGTGAGCCAGAAGCAGTGTGCGTTGCGATCGGGTTGGCCAGGGGATAGGCCAATGCCTCGGTTGGCTGCCTGGCCTCGGCTCCAGTTCAGCCGCAGGGTGCCGGCCCGGCCAGGCCTGTTGAGGTCTGCCTTGGCGATGCCCTCTTGAATCAGCGGCTGCAGCCAGGACTGGCTTGGTGGCGCTGCCATGCCCAGAAGGGCTGCGCCGTGCTGCCAGCGCAACAGATGAGCGCCTAGTAACTGGGCGTTCCCGTTGAGGATGAGCACGGTTTCGAACAGGCCGTCTGCGAGCTGCAATCCCCTGTCCGTTAAGGGGAGACCCAAGGTCTTGGCTTCGCGCCAGTGGCCGTTGATCCATCCCAGTACCGGAGCGCTCATGCCAGCGCCTCCAGCAGGGGCAGAAGTTTCCAGTCGAGTTCCTCGGCTTCCTCTGCAGGATCGGAGTCGGCCACGATCCCGCATCCCGCGTGCAGGCGGAGCTGGTGGTCCTTGCGCAGGAGGGAGCGAATCAGGATGTTGCTGTCGAAGCCGCCATCCCAGTCGATGTGCAGGATCGAGCCGCAGTAGGGGCCTCGACCCAGAGGCTCCAGCTCCTGCAGTCGCTGGCAGGCGCGCAGCTTGGGAGCGCCCGTGATCGAGCCCCCCGGCCAGCTGGCTTCAAGCAGATCCACCCAAGTGGTGCCGGCGCGCAACTGGCCGGTCACCACCGAGGTGAGGTGATGCACACGGGCATAGCTTTCAAGCCGTACCAGGTCCGGCACCTGCACGGATCCCGGTTTGCAGATGCGACCGAGATCGTTGCGCAGCAGATCCACGATCATCACGTTTTCGGCCCGGTCCTTGGCGCTGCACACCAGCTCCGCTGCGAGGACATCGTCGATCAGGGGGTCGGCATGGCGTGGACGGGTGCCCTTGATCGGTCGGGTCTGCACAGCACCCTCCGGATTCACTTGCAGGAACCGCTCTGGGGAGGTGGAGAGCACCGCTTCGCCGGCGGCTGCTCCGCCGCCGATCAGCACACCGCTGAACGGGGCCGGGCAGCGCCGACGCAGGCGTCCATACAGGTCCAGGTTGCTGAGTGGGGCCTGCAGCTCAGTTGTGGCACAGCTGGTGAGATTCGCCTGGAATAGATCGCCGCTGGCGATCAGTTCCCGGATGCGAATCACGCCGGCCATGAAGGTGTTTCGATCGCTCTGGCGTTTCCAGGTGCAGCCCAGGGGATGTGGAGGGTCTTCAGGAACCGTGTCCTCGCCCAGGCTGCCCAGGAGGTTTTCCATTGCTGAGTAACGATCCGGGTCGACTCCTTCGAGAACAAGCTCTTCCGTACCGAGATCGAAGCGCAGGACAGGGTCATGGCGGGCAATCCAGAGGCTGGCCATGCGGTCCCTGCGCCAGGGGTTGCCGGGTTCCGTCCAGGCGGCAGCGTCAAAACTCAGCCAACCGGTCCAGTGTCCCGTCGTCAGCTCCCGCAGGGTGGTGAAGGGATTGCGGGCGTCGGCATCTCCAGGTAATCCGCGGCAACAGTGTTGCTCGACGGGGTCCACCGCAAGGGTGATGTTTCGCCCAAGGGCGCCGCCGTCGCCGTCGAGCCAGATCAGTCCCTGCTCACCGTGGCGTTGGGCGAGCGCTGCGGCGGCCCTGGCAGGATCAATCCAGCGCATTGGCCTGCGCAGCAGGGTCATCGTCTGGAGGGGCTGCAGAGGTCGTCCCGACCGGCCGCGCTGAGGGCTGCATCGCGGATGCGACAACTGTCGCAGCGACCACAGGGCACGGCACCGCCGCTGTAACAGCTCCAAGTGCTCTCAATCGGCACACCGAGGCGCAGGGCTTCTTCCACGATGCGTTGTTTGCTCCACTCCACCAAAGGAGCCCAGAGCCTGGGCCCCCGGCCTTCCCTGCCGACTTTGCTGCTGAGATTGGCCAGAGTCTGGAAGGCACGCAGATAGTCAGGCCTGCAATCCGGATAGCCGGAGTAATCCACGGCATTGATGCCCAACACCACCTGCTCGGCACCGCGGGCTTCCGCCAGACTCAGCCCGATGCTGATGAACACCGTGTTGCGACCAGGCACATAGGTGCTGGGAATCGCATCCTCTTGAACCCCGTCAGTGGGGAGGGATAGCGTGGTATCCGTGAGGGATGACCCTCCCCAGCTGGCCAGGTTCACGCTGATGGTGTGATGTTCGAGCAGGTTCAGGGCCAGGGCAATCTCCTTGGCGGCCTGTAGCTCCCGGCGGTGGCGCTGGCCGTAGTCGAACGACAGACCGATCACGCGGCAGCCGGCTGCTTTGGCCAACGCGGCGGCGGTGGCGGAGTCAAGCCCTCCGGAGAGCAGGGCGATCGCAGTGGTATCGGTCATGCTGGACATTCTGTTGCCGCGCTGGTGTCGACGATGGCGTTCAC
>ERZ802821.945-NODE-945-length-15857-cov-10.2193_pt1 | contig 15857 bp, 16 predicted proteins | sample MGYA00345648_ERZ802821 | MGnify/ENA primary metagenome ERZ802821 (study PRJEB30503, sample SAMEA104212357) | marine metagenome | biome: Westerlies Biome; feature: [SRF] surface water layer (ENVO:00010504) within the epipelagic zone...; material: water... | reverse complement strand
GTGCGAATCGGGTCAGGACTGAGGAGCATCACCTGACGTGGGAGGATGAAGTCTATCTTCATTGGGAGCCTCACTCTGCTGTAGTGTTACTATCTTAAATACCAATGAGTAGTAATCAAAGAACTCAAAGCCTCTTAAAATCCATTTTCAATGGTCGGCGCGCTATCATAGCAATTCCCTATTTGTGGCTGTTAATGTTTTTTATGCTGCCCTTTATCTTTGTTTTAAAGATTAGTCTTGCAGAGCCAATCATGGCGATACCTCCCTACACAGCTCTTCTTGAGTGGGGCGATTCCCTGCTTCCTTCTATTCGTGCAAGTCTAGAAAGTTACCTATTTTTATTTAGTGACTCTCTTTATATCAAAGCCTATCTCTCTAGCTTAAAAATTGCAATTATCTCTACGATTCTCACTTTAATTATAGGATATTCAATTGCATACAGCGTAGCCAAAGCGCCAACTCGATGGAGAGGTATCTTATTGATGCTTGTTATTCTGCCCTTTTGGACTTCCTTTTTAATCAGAGTTTATGCCTGGATTGGAATCCTTAAAACTGAGGGTTTATTGAATTTAGCGCTTATGTCCATTGGCATTATTGATAAGCCTCTCATCATAATGAATACTGATCTTGCGGTTTATATAGGAATTGTATACTCGTATCTCCCTTTTATGATTTTGCCCCTATATGCCAATTTAGAAAAAATGGATATGAGTCTATTGGAGGCTGCAGCAGATTTAGGGTGCAGACCCTTTAAAACTTTTTGGACTGTAACGATTCCTCTCTCAATTCCTGGCATTCTTGCTGGGTGCTTCTTAGTCTTTATTCCTGTCATGGGGGAGTTTGTCATTCCAGATCTTCTTGGAGGTACCAAGACCCTAATGATTGGAAAAGTATTGTGGACCGAGTTCTTCTATAACCGGGACTGGCCTGTGGCCTCTGCGGTGGCCATAATATTGTTAGCCTTGCTGGTCATCCCGATTATGCTCTATCAAAAGTCACAAGAAAAGGCAATCTCATGAAAAAGTTCGGAAACTTTAATATTGCTGCATTAGTGATTGGATTTTCTTTTCTCTATATTCCGATCATATTACTGATTTTATTTAGTTTTAATGAATCAAGATTAGTGACTGTCTGGGGCGGATTTTCTACCAAGTGGTATGGTGAACTTATGCAAAACCAGGGCATAAAAGATGCGGCATGGGTAACAATCAAGGTTGCCTTTATATCTTCCACCATGGCTACAATTCTTGGAACCATTGCAGGCCTGGTCATGACTCGTTTTGGAAGCTTTAGAGGTAGGACTCTTTTTTCTGGAATGATCTACGCGCCCATGGTCATGCCCGAGGTGATTATTGGTCTGTCTACCTTGCTGATGTTTGTTGCACTCGCCGTTGATAGAGGGGTTTTTACCGTAACACTTGCTCATATCACCTTTTCAATGTGTTATGTGGCAGTCGTCATACAATCCAGAATGTCAAGTTACGATGATAGCATTACCGAGGCAGCGCTTGATTTGGGTTGTACGCCTTTCAAAACTTTTATGTTAATCACGCTACCCATCATTCTTCCCGCAGTCATTGCTGGCTGGCTATTGTCATTCACACTGTCACTTGATGACCTTGTGATTGCAAGTTTTACTTCAGGCCCGGGCTCTACAACTCTGCCTATGAAGATTTATTCAATGGTAAGACTTGGCGTTACACCTGAAATCAATGCAGTTTCAACAATACTTGTTGGACTGGTGACGCTCGGCGTTATAGCTGCATCGATCATTGGCAGGAAACAAAAACAACAAACTAACTAATTCTGAGCAGTTTCAGAGACACTTTTTCTCTCTAGGCCATTATAATTAGCGTCTTTCAATACAATATGAACAAGGATTACAAATGTTAACGAACTCTAGTCTTTTAAAAGAGCATGGCTATGTCAACGGTCAATGGGTTGGCGATGATGCAAAATCACGCTTTGATGTCACAAATGCCTATTCGAATGAGGTTATTAGCTCCCTTCCAGATATGGGTAAAAAAGAGACTGACGAGGCCATTGAAGCAGCAAATAATGCCTGGCCTGCATGGAGAGCGAGAACTGCCAAAGAGAGAGCTATCATTCTTAAAAAGTGGTTTGATTTGATTATGGCCAACCAAGAAGACCTTGCTATTTTAATGACCGCTGAACAAGGAAAGCCAATTGCAGAGGCGAGAGGTGAAGTTGGATATGGCGCATCATTTATTGAATGGTTTGCTGAAGAAGGAAAGAGAACCTATGGTGATGTCATCCCAACGCCTGCAAACGATAGAAGAATTCTAGTGATTAAACAGCCTATTGGTGTTGTTGCATCCATTACTCCATGGAATTTTCCGATAGCGATGATTACAAGAAAGTGCGCGCCTGCCCTAGCAGCAGGCTGCCCAGTAGTCATTAAGCCAGCTGCAGAGACTCCTTTATCAGCACTTGCTATCGCAGAGCTTGCAGAGCAAGCCGGAATTCCTGAAGGCATTTTGAATGTTGTTGTTGGAACCAACTCTTCTGAGATTGGAAAAGCATTGACTGACAGCCCAATTGTTCGCAAACTCTCTTTTACAGGCTCGACTGCGGTTGGGAAAATCTTAACTCGAAACTGTGCTGATACTATGAAAAAAGTATCCATGGAGCTGGGTGGTAACGCTCCATTTATAGTGTTTGATGACGCTGATTTAGAATCAGCCGTGTCTGGCGCACTGATCTCTAAGTTCAGAAATACGGGACAAACCTGCGTCTGTACAAACCGCTTTATTGTCCAGGAAGGCATTTATGATCAGTTCGTTGAAAAACTAGGCGAAGCCGTTAAAACTCTGAATGTCGGTCACGGAATGGATGAAGGCATTAACCAAGGCCCACTTATCAGCTTCAAGGCTTTAGATAAAGTGAAAGACCATTTAGCAGATGCAGTGGATAGAGGAGCGGTCATTGTTGCAGGTGGAAAACCTCACGAGAATGGCGGCACTATGTTTGAGCCAACCGTGATTAGTAATGTTGACACATCAATGAAAATGGCCTCGGAGGAAACCTTTGGACCTCTTGCTCCGGTTTTCAAATTCAAAACCGAAGATGAAGCCATTACACTTGCAAACGATACTGAGTTTGGATTAGCGTCCTATTTCTATACAAAAGATATCAATCGTATCTGGCGCGTCTCTGAAGCTTTAGAATACGGAATGGTTGGCATTAATGAAGGCGTTATTTCAAACGAAGTGGCTCCATTTGGTGGCGTTAAAGAATCTGGATTAGGAAGAGAAGGCTCTCACTATGGAATCGATGATTTCATGGAACTTAAATACATCTGTATGGGCGGACTAAAGTAGTCTCTTTTCATAATTTTTGAATAATACAGCTCAATCTAGATTAGAACATTTTTAAAGATGATTTCTAGTGAGACATTTCACTGGTTGGTATAATGTCGCATTCGAATTTATAAATTACAAAAATGAAAGTTGGAATTCTAGGCCTCGGAACTGTTGGAGGTGGTGTTGTAAATGTGCTCCAAAAGAACAGCAAGTCTATCAAAAGACGAACTGGAGTAGAAATAGAGCTGGTTATTGCTGGTGTTCGTGATATTTCTAAAAAACGCATTTGTGATACCAAAAAAATTCAATTAACCGAAGACCCCTTTGAGGTTGTCAATCACCCTGATATTGATGTGGTCCTTGAGCTCATTGGCGGCTTTGGGCTTGCAAAGGAGCTTGTTGAACAGGCTATCAATAATGGTAAACACATCATTACGGCAAATAAAGCCCTCATAGGTAATCATGGAAATGAGCTTATTAAGCTTGCAAACAAAAAGAAAGTTCGATTCTTGTTTGAAGCCTCTGTTGCGGGTGGAATCCCCATCATTAAAGCCTTAGAACAAGGTCTCAGTGCGAACAATATTGAGTCTGTTGCTGGAATCATCAATGGAACTGGTAACTTTATTCTCACGGATATGAAGGAGAAAGGTAGAGATTTCAATGATGTGCTCAAAGAAGCTCAAGCACTCGGCTACGCTGAAGAGGATCCAACCTTTGATATTGAAGGGATTGATGCTGCCCATAAGCTCTCTATATTAGCTGCAATTGCCTTTGGAACTGAAATTCAGTTTGACAAAATCTACACAAAGGGTATCAGCAATATTTCAACCGAAGACATTCTCCATGCCACAGAACTCGGCTATACAATTAAGCACCTTGGGATTGCAAAGAGAGCTGAAAATGGGATTGAATTACGTGTTCACCCTACTTTAGTTCCCAACAATAAACTCATCGCTCAGGTTGATGGAGTGATGAATGCAGTGATGGTTAAAAGTGATGCATTAGGCACAAGCCTTTACTATGGTCCTGGCGCTGGTGATGAGGCTACTGCATCTGCAGTCATTGCAGATCTAAACGATATCATTAATAATCAGACTAGTAACCATACCTTGGGCTGGAAATCACAACAAAAAATTAAAGTGGTTGATAACAACTCGATTCATAGTGAGTTCTTTTTGAGACTTTTAGTGACTGATGTCAAGGGAGTGCTTGCTAAAGTGACTGGCATATTCAATGACCATAACGTTAGTATTGAGGCTCTAATCCAAAAACAAGTGGATGAAAACAACAATGCTCACATTGCAATCACTACGGACAAGGTCAGCACTAAAACAGTGATGAGCATTAAAAAGAAAATTGAAGCAAGCGAATTTAATCAAGCTGACGTTCAAATTATTCATATTGAATTACTAGACTAAGTTTTTTTGAGGTACAAATGAGATATACAGGATTAATTGAGAAATACAGAGACCGACTTCCAGTCGGTGATAAAACTCGCCTCATTAGTCTAGGTGAGGGCAACACTCCACTAATCAGACTGGAAAATATTCCTTGTGAAATGGGAACACAAGTTGAGCTTTACATTAAGTATGAAGGTCTCAATCCTACAGGATCCTTTAAAGATCGTGGAATGACAATGGCTGTAACTAAGGCCGTTGAAAGTGGCTCAAAAGCCATTATTTGTGCCTCCACCGGAAACACTTCTGCAGCTGCGGCTGCCTATGCAGCGAGGGCAGGGATTAAAGCTTTTGTCGTTATTCCTGAAGGAAAAATTGCACTTGGAAAGCTTGCCCAGGCCATGATTCATGGATCAACGATTATTCAAATCAAAGGCAACTTTGATGATGGCATGCAGCTTGTCAAAGAAGTGGCTGAGTTTGCTCCAGTCTCAATTGTAAATTCAATTAACCCTTTTAGGCTCCAAGGTCAAAAGACAGCTGCATTTGAAATTATTGAGGAGCTTGGACATGCTCCAGATTATCATTGCCTTCCGGTTGGAAATGCAGGGAATATAACCGCACATTGGATGGGTTATACTGAATACTTTGAAGCAGGTAAGTCCTCTTCAACGCCTACAATGCTTGGCTATCAAGCTGAAGGCGCAGCCCCTTTTATCCATGGCTCAAGAGTTGAAAAACCTGAAACAATTGCAACAGCGATAAGAATTGGAAACCCTCAAAGTTGGGATAAGGCATTAAAACTTAGCAAAGACTCAAATGGTTGGTTTGACTGCTTTTCTGACAAGGAAATCCTTGCAACGCAAAAACTATTGACCGAAAAAGAAGGAATTTTTTGTGAGCCTGCCTCAGCTATCTCAGTTGCTGGAGCCTTAAAAGATATCGAGTCTGGAAAGATTCCAGATGGATCAAGTGTGGTTTGCACTTTGACCGGTCATGGCCTTAAGGATCCAGATACAGCAATATCGCAGTGCGATACCAATGCAATGATTAATATTAGTCCAACGCTGGAAGAGGTTAAAAAAGCTATCCTTGATAACATGTAGTTTTTTTCTGGCTGTAAAAGTTTATGATACTATCTGAGGATTTATGAGCAAACAGCACTACAAAACAATTGATCAGTGTGTAGGGGGGACTCCCTTAGTCCAGCTTCAGCGTTTGAATCCAAATCCATCAAACATTATTCTTGCAAAGCTTGAAGGAAATAATCCTGCTGGCTCAGTAAAAGATCGTGCAGCACTTAACATGATCAATGAAGCTGAAAATAGAGGGGATATTAAGCCTGGAGATATGCTAATTGAGGCGACTAGTGGTAATACCGGTATAGCTCTAGCAATGGTCGCAGCAATCAAAGGCTACAAAATGACCCTTATTATGCAGGAAAACTTGTCTCAAGAGAGAAGGGACGCGATGACAGCCTATGGTGCAGAGCTCATCCTGGTCTCTAAAGAGCTTGGCATGGAAGGAGCGAGAGACCTAGCCAAACAAATGAGGGATGAAGGAAAAGGTCTCCAGCTCAATCAGTTTGCCAATGAGGACAATCCAAGAGCCCACGTGTCTTCAACTGCCCAGGAAATATGGAAAGACACAAATGGCGAAATTACTCATTTTGTTAGCTCAATGGGAACCACAGGAACCATTATGGGCGTATCAAAATACTTAAAGGGAAAGAAGCCATCAGTCCAAATTATCGGCATCCAACCCGATGGTGAATCTCACATACCTGGAATTAGACGCTGGCCAGAGGGTTACCTCCCAACGATCTTTGATGCATCAAGAGTTGATAGGATTATGGACGTATCACAGGTAAATGCAGAACAAACCACCAGGGATCTTGCAACGCATGAGGGTATCTTCTCTGGCATATCTGCTGGAGGCGCTGTGGCGTCTGCCATTGAGCTTTCAAAACAGGTTAATGATGCTGTAATAGTCACTATTATCTGTGATCGGGGTGACCGATACCTTTCTACAGGTGTTTTTAAGGTCTGAAACCTAATTAATTTTTTACTATTTAATACGTTTTGATGACTAGATTCGCATCAAAATATGTGTACAATTGTAGTTTCATAAATTCTTAAACACATAAAGGAGAAATAAATGAGTATTAAGTTAGGCTTTAAAAAGTCGTCAATTGCTATTACAGCATTACTATTATCAATAGGGATGACTGCTAAAGCAGGCGTCGTTTATGATTACATTAAAAACAATAATGAGCTAATGATTGCAACTGATGCAAACTGGGCTCCATTCTCATATATTAATGATGCGGGTGAGATGGAAGGCTTTGACGTAGATGTTGGAAGAGAAATTGCTAAGCGTATGGGTGTTGAAGCTCGCTTCATTACACCTGCATGGGATGTGATTACTTCAGGTAACTGGAATATGCGATGGGATGTGTCAGTTGGATCAATGACTCCAACAGAAAGTCGCTCTGAAGTTCTAAACTTCCCAGCAGTATACTATTACACGCCAGCTGCATTTGCAGTTCACACGGATTCACCAGTGACTACATTAGCAGGCTTGAATGGAAAAAATGTTTGTACAACAGCTGCTTCGACTTGGGAAATGTATCTTCAAGGCAACCTAGATATGCTTAATGCTCCTGCGTTTACATACAAAGTAACTCCAGGAACAATTACTTCTCTAGTTGACGGTTCAGCTTGCCTAGACGACACTCGCTTAGGAGCTGGTGTGCGTAATGATGGTATTATTGACTCAGTTCCAATGATTCAAAATGCGATTGAAGCTGGCTATCCAATTAAATTCTTAGGTGATAACGCATTCTATGAGCCATTATCAGTTGCAACTGACAAAGGTAATAATGATGCTGAGTTAGATGCTGAGATTGCTAGAATCATTGCAGAAATGCAAAAAGACTACACATTGACAACACTGTCAATGAAGTGGTTTAAAAATGCAGATGGTAGCTCTAACGACTACACTGTTGCATATTAAGAATAAGAGTAACTTTATAAGTTTTACTTAAGTTCAAGAGAAAGGTATGTTCGTCGATACCGTTGTTGAAGATAAGGCGCTGCACAAACCAGCATTCCTTATCGGTCTTTCAGTAACGGTATTGGCGATTTTTTTTGCCTTTAATTTCACCAATACCATTTTTGGTGAATTTCTCTCGCCAGTCATTGGAAATCCAGAAGAAAGTGGTTTATTTGGACGCTTTGTAGTTTCCTTTGTTCTATCTGTTATCTTTGTCCTAAACTTGCTTGCAATAAGTTTTGCACGATTAAAGATACAAATACTCATTGTATGGTTTGAGTTATTCCTTCTATTCCTGGCTTTCGCTTACTCGTTTGACCTGAAGATGTCTTTTATACAAAGCAGAATTGGTTTGATGATTTCAAAAGGCCTATTTACAACGATCTATATTTCTGCAGTATCCATAGTCATTGCTACAGCAATAGCAATAGTAGGCGCAATCGCTAAACTCTCAAATAATGGTTTTGCATACGCCATAGCGAGTTTTTATACTTCACTATTTAGAGGTCTTCCGCTTCTTCTGCAAGTTTATTTGATCTACAAAGGATTGCCGCAGCTAGGATTTATGGTGGATGCTATACCGTCAGGTATTGCGGCCTTATCTCTATGCTATGGCGCTTACATGACTGAAATCTTTAGGGCAGGCATTCAAAGCATTCCCAAAGGTCAATGGGAAGCTTCAAGAGCTCTTGGTTTTAAATCTGGACTCATCCTTCGTAAGATTATTCTGCCTCAATCTATTCCTATTATTGTTCCTCCAACAGGTAACCAATTTATTGCGATGCTGAAAGACAGTTCATTAGTCTCAGTTCTAGGTATTTGGGAGTTGATGTATCTTGCTAAAACGCTAGGTCAAAGAGACTTTAGACATATGGAAATGTTACTCACTGCGGCCATGATTTACTGGGGATTAACCATTATTCTTGAGATGATACAAGCACGTATCGAGCGAAAATATCAACAAAAAACTTGATTATGTCTAACGAAATAACAAATGGAAATTCAGTTATCTCTCTCAAAGGAGTCAACAAATGGTATGGAGACTTTCAGGCTCTCAAAGATATCAATCTTGAGATTAAAGCCAAGGAAAAAATTGTTATTTGTGGACCATCGGGCTCAGGCAAATCAACCTTAATTCGATGTCTGAACCGTTTGGAGGCTCACCAGGAAGGTCAAATTCATGTGACTGGAATTGAACTGCATGAAACAATGAAGGATATTGACATTGTTAGGCAAGATGTTGGAATGGTGTTTCAAGGATTTAACTTATTCCCGCACTTAACTGTTCTTGAGAACTGTATGGCCGGTCCCAACTGGGTTAGAGGGATTGATGAAAAAGAGGCCAAAGAGAGGGCTATGTCTATGCTTGAACAGGTCAAAATCCCAGAGCAAGCCGATAAATATCCCGAGCAGTTATCAGGTGGTCAGCAGCAACGCGTTGCGATTGCAAGAAGCTTGTGCATGCAGCCCAAAGTCATGCTTTTTGATGAGCCTACCTCAGCGCTCGATCCAGAAATGGTTTCTGAAGTACTGGAAACAATGGTTGAGCTAGCAAAAAGTGGTATGACGATGATATGTGTCACCCATGAAATGGGTTTTGCAAAGCAGGTTGCTGACAGAATAATTTTTATGGATGAAGGTGAGATTGTCGAAGAGAATACCCCAGAAGAATTCTTTAATAACCCTCAAAATAATCGAACAAAGACTTTTTTGGATCAGATTCTGACTTAAGCTGTCACTTTAAAATACTCTTTAAAAGCGTCAATTACAAAGTGTATATCTTTTTCATCTATTCCAAGATGGCAAACTAATCTGCCTCGATCTAAATTGGAAATTATGATTTCCTTATCAAATAAGAACCTTTCAAGAGACTCTCTATGCTGCTCAGGACAATTGACGAAAACCATATTGGTCTGACTTTCACTAAAATCAACTGAAAGTTCTTCTATTGAAGATAGGCCCTCTGCCAAAATCTTAGCATTATCATGATCCTCTTGCAATCTTTGGATATTGTTTTTTAGAGCATACATCCCGCAAGAGGCAATGACGCCAACTTGCCTCATTCCACCTCCAAGCATTTTTCTGAGTCGATGTGCTTTATCAATTGTCTCTTGGTCTGCAACCAGCAGTGAACCCACAGGAGCACCTAATCCTTTCGATAGGCAAATTGAAACGCTATCAAAGGAGCTTGTTAGTTGCTTCATGGATAGCCCTGTTTTAATGTGTGCATTAAATAGTCGAGCACCATCCAAATGAACTTTTAGGTTTTTACTATGGGCTCTCTTTGCAAGCTCATCAAGCTCACTTTGAGGCTGCACCTGACCGGAGAAAGTATTTTCTAGGCATAATAATTTAGTGACTGCATAATGAGGGTCATCATCCTTAATTTGATTAAGCATATCCTCAATATTCATTGAGCCTGTAGCTGAAGTTTCAATGGGACAAATGCCTACACCTCCCAGAACAGAAGCGCCTCTGGCCTCATACACATTGGTATGATAATTTTTTCCAATGAGAACTTCATCGCCTCTTTGGCAATGAGAAAGCATTGCAGTGAGATTGCTTTGAGTGCCACTTGGGAAAAATAATGCTGCTTCTTTATCTAGAAGTTTTGCTGCATACTCTTGAAGCTCAATGACCTCTTGATCTTCTCCATACACATCGTCTCCAAGCTGAGCATTTTCGATGCTTCGAAGCATGTCATTAGAGGGTAGGGTAACAGTATCACTCCTAAAATCAATTGGATTTATAAAATTAATTCTTTGTGGATGGTTTTTATTAGAGTTGTATTGATTCATGACCAACCTTAAAAAGGCTTAACAACTGCAAGAATAATAATTGAAATCAAAAATACGACTGGAAACTCATTAAACCATCTAAAAAATACATGGGACTTATTATTTTTATCGGCAGCAAAAACTCCAACCAAATAGCCACAGTAAAAGTGATACCCTATAAGAATAGCCACAAGAAAGAGCTTCATCTTCAGCCAATGCATATCACTATAAACCTCCCAGGCATAGCTATAAATCATCCAAAAACCCATTACAGTGGTCAAAATAAAGCTTGGCATCATAATGCCGTTATAGAGTTTTCGCTCCATAATCTTGAATCGCTCTATACTGATTTTATCCTCAGCCATGGAGTGATAAACGAACAGTCTTGGCAAGTAAAACATTCCAGCCATCCAAGAGACAAATCCAAAAACATGTATTGCTTTAACCCAGAGCATAATAAATAAAAAAATAAAAACATAATACCGTTTTGGTTTGTTTTTATGTTTATTTTTCATTGTTTTAATCTTTTAATCATTTGCTGATTTGCCTCTTTGAAGTCCTCTCACATAGTAAAATTTAAGCCAACTCTTTGCTTAAATTATCCATGCTGAATTTTTTCAAGAAAAAACAGAACCCAAGCCTTAAGGAAGAAGAAGAACAAAAACCATCCTTAAGGGATAGGCTTTTTAAATCTAAAAAAAAGCTGGGTGATGGTCTCTCCTCCCTAGTCATTGGCAAAAAGAAGATTGATGAGGATCTTCTTGAAGAGTTAGAGGTTCTCTTAATCAGTTCAGATGTTGGAATTCAAACCACGGACAAGGTCATAGAAAGTGTTAGAAAGAAAGCCTCAAGAAAAGAGCTTAAAGATGAAGATAGCTTGTATCAACTTATTAAACTTGAACTTGAATCACTATTAGTGACTGATAGTGATCTGGAGCCTAGTACTGAAATACCTTTTGTCATTCTTGTCGTTGGAATCAACGGCGCAGGCAAAACAACCACTATTGGCAAACTTGCTAAGTTATTTCAGGGTGAGGGTAAATCCGTGATGCTCGCCGCTGGAGACACCTTTAGGGCGGCTGCAGTTGAACAGCTCCAGGTCTGGGGTGAGCGAAATGATATAACCGTGATTGCTCAAAAGACTGGCGCAGATGCAGCTTCAGTGGTCTATGATGCTTATCAGTCTGCTATTGCTAAAAAAACTGATATTTTAATTGCTGATACGGCAGGGAGACTTCATACTCAAGATAATCTTATGCAAGAACTCGAAAAAATTAAGAGGGTTTTGAAAAAGCATAATGAGAATGCTCCTCATGAAACGCTTCTAGTTATAGATGGTGGTTCAGGTCAAAATGCGGTTCAACAGGCCAATGAATTTCATAAATCAATCAACTTATCTGGATTAGCCATCACAAAGCTTGATGGTACCGCTAAGGGCGGAGTATTATTTTCAATTTCAGACGCTCTCAAACTTCCGATACGCTTCATTGGCGTTGGGGAGGCCATTGAAGACCTGAAGCCTTTCAATTCAAAAGATTTTGTAGACGCCCTCTTCGATTAGAATTCTAACGCAAGATACTGAGAATCAACTTTCTTGGCCAAATCAATATCCAACATGGTAATTCCGCCCTCACTGTGAGTCACTAGATTAATCTCAACTTTATTGTAGACATTTGACCATTCAGGGTGATGATCCATCATCTCAGCTATTATGGCAACCAAACTCATAAATTCAAAAGCTTGAGCAAAATCTTTAAACTTAAACGCTTTAAATAGCTTGCCTTTTTTTATAGTCCAGTTATCAATTTCCTTTAAGTGATGGTTTATTTGCTCATCAGTCAGAATCAATTCATTTCTCATTTAATAACTCTCTTGCACCTAAAGATAAAAGTTTTTTGGCAGCTCTTATGCCTAAATCTATTGGTTTGCTCGTTTCACCAGTCTCCTGGACCCTTATTATTTCACCAGAATCAACATTGCCAACCATTCCGCTGAGCGTTAATTTAGAGTCTTCACTCGTTGCAAAAGCCCCGATTGCTACTGAGCATCCACCTTGAAGGGTCGCATTTAGCGCTCTCTCTGCGCTCACTTCAATTTGAGTTTTTTTATGAATAAGCGGCTTAATAAGGCTACTAATTTCATGATCATTGGCTTCTATCTCAATTCCAAGTGCTCCTTGACCCACTGCGGGTAAAGAATCATCAGGACTCAAATCTTGTTTTATTCTGTTGTCAAATCCAAGCCTTGCTAGGCCTGAACATGCCAAAATGATTGCATCATACTCTCCATCGTCGAGTTTTTTTAAACGAGTATTTACGTTGCCTCGCAGATCCAAAATCTCAAGATCTGGCCTCAATGCTTTAACCTGTACAATTCGTCTCAAGCTGCAGGAGCCTAGTCTAGCACCAACTGGAAGATCTTGAATCGAATTAAAATCATTTGATACAAAGGCATCAAAAGGGCTCTCACGCTCCAGAATAGCGCCTATTTCAAAACCTTGTGGTAACTCGTAAGGGACATCCTTCATTGAATGCACAGCAATATCAGCTCTACCTTCCATGATTCCAACTTCCAGCTCCTTTATAAAGAGGCCCTTTCCCCCAATCTTAGAGAGAGGAGAGTTAAGAATTTGGTCACCCTGGGTAGTCATCTTAACCAGCTCAACCTTTAAGTCTGGATATATGGTCTCTAACTTAGATTTCACAAACTCTGCTTGCCAAAGGGCTAAAGGGCTTTTACGTGTGGCAATTTTCAGTCCAGAAGTAGTGACTTCATTTAAATCGATTTCATTGATATTTTATCGAGTGTGGGTTAGGAATGTTAACAATTAGAGCTATTTTACATTTAGATTAAAATTACGATTTCTTACAATATTAATAGAACAAATAGGTTTTTATATCATTTTCAGTAACTTAGGCCATAGATACTGGAATAATGTGCAGTAATTTAAAAATGTAATTAAAACTGAGTAAATAGAGCAATGACTTCAGAAACAAATCAATTATGGGGTGGTCGTTTTAATCAACCGACAGATGAATTTGTAAAAATTTTTGGCGCCTCTGTGTCTTTTGATAAAGTTCTTGCCCTCTACGATATAGAGGGGTCAATTGCGCATGCAACAATGCTTAGTGAGGTAGAGGTTTTAACAGGATCTGAATTAAAAGAGATTTTAAATGGTCTAGATCAAATCAAGAACGAGATTACTTCAGGTAAATTTAATTGGTCTATCGACCTTGAAGATGTCCACATGAATATTGAGTCAAGGTTAACTGAGATTTGTGGTGAGCCAGGCAAAAAACTGCATACAGGGCGCTCAAGAAACGACCAAGTTGCAACCGACATCAGGCTTTACCTCAGGGATCATGTTGTCATGATAAACCAAGAGTTAAAAAAGCTTTTAAATGCATTGCTTGATCTTGCTGAAAAGGAAAATAATACAATAATGCCTGGCTTTACTCACCTTCAGGCTGCGCAGCCCATCACCTTTGGGCATCACCTTTTGGCATACTTTGAAATGTTCAAGCGTGATTATGAGCGCCTTCAAGAAAGCTATAAACGTATCAATACAATGCCTCTTGGAAGTGCGGCACTTGCCGGAACAAGTTATCCAATTAATCGTGAGCGCACTGCGGAAATCTTGGGATTTGAGCGTATAAGCCAAAACTCTTTAGATGCTGTTAGTGATCGTGACTTTGCGATAGAATTCGCATCTAATGCTAGCCTTATCATGATGCATCTCTCTAGGTTTTCTGAAGAACTTGTCCTATGGTCTAGCGCTCAATTTGAGTTTGTATCGCTTCCAGATAGTTTCTGTACAGGATCATCGATTATGCCTCAGAAGAAAAACCCAGATGTTCCAGAATTGGTTCGCGGTAAAACTGGAAGGGTTACAGGCAATCTAGTCTCACTACTTACACTTATGAAAGGTCAGCCATTAGCTTATAACAAGGACAATCAGGAAGACAAAGAGCCTCTTTTTGACAGCGTTGAAACGATCTACTCTTGTGTTCGTATTTTTGCTGATATGGTTCCAAAGATTGAGGCTAATAAGCAGAACATGCTTAACTCTGCAATCAAGGGCTATACAACTGCAACAGATTTAGCGGACTACCTTGTCAAAAAGGGTTTGCCTTTTAGGGATGCACATGACGTTGTAGGTAGAGCTGTTGCGTTTGGAATTGATAGTAAGAAAGATTTGAGTGAATTTACTCTTAATGAGCTTCAAGAATTTAACTCTAAGATTGATTCTGATGTATTTGATGCAATCTCATTAGAGGGTTCGATCAACTCAAGAGATCATCTTGGCGGCACCTCTCCAAAGCAAATTTTGAATGCTATCAAGGTGGGTCGAAATTCCATAAAATAATGCGCATTATTTTTGCAGGGACTCCTGAATTTGCGGTTGCTGCATTATCTAAAATTCATAGTTACAATCATCAAGTAGTAGCTGTCTATTGTCAACCAGATAGACCCAAGGGTAGAGGGAAAATCCTGACCTCTTGTGCTGTAAAAAACTTCGCCATTGAAAATGAACTGGAAGTCATTCAACCTGAAAATTTTAGCAGTGAACAAAATCTAAAGAAGCTTAGCTCACTTAAGCCAGATTTGATTGTTGTTGCAGCTTATGGCCAGATTTTGTCAAAAGAAGTACTAGATTTGCCTAAATTTGGTTGTTTAAACATTCATGCCTCTCTTCTTCCTCGCTGGAGAGGAGCAGCACCCATCGAAAGGGCTATTCATGCAGGAGATAAAGAGACTGGGATTTCAATAATGCAGATGAATGAAGGACTGGATACAGGCGATATTATTTCAACAAAAAAACATTCCATATCAAATTTTGAGACCTCCGGCTCTTTAACAGAATCTTTATCGATACTAGGTGCTGAACTTTTAATTGATACGATAGATCAGCTTCCAAAATTAAACCCCAAACTACAAGAGCATTCTAAAGCCACTTATGCCAAAAAGATTTTAAAAGTTGAAGCTCGAATTGATTGGAATCAAAGTGCAGAAAATATTAATCAAATGATTAGAGCTTTCAATCCGCGTCCTATTGCACAAAGCAATGCAGAAGGTATGGAGTTTAAAGACAAAGTCCTAAGAATCATTGAAGCTGAAGTGATATCAAGTGAAACTTCTAAGCCTCCAGGTACAATCATTGAGCAAAATAAAGAGGTTTGTCATATTGCAACTGGTGGTGGAATACTAAGCTTAAAAAGGGTTCAGCTAGCTGGTAAAAATGTCGTTTCAATTAAAGATTTTAATAATGCTTATCAACTAATCAAGCTTAAATAATATAGTCCTAG
>ERZ802821.935-NODE-935-length-15913-cov-33.6789_pt1 | contig 15913 bp, 14 predicted proteins | sample MGYA00345648_ERZ802821 | MGnify/ENA primary metagenome ERZ802821 (study PRJEB30503, sample SAMEA104212357) | marine metagenome | biome: Westerlies Biome; feature: [SRF] surface water layer (ENVO:00010504) within the epipelagic zone...; material: water... | reverse complement strand
TTTAATGCAGAGGATTCACGCACAAACTCTGTCCTAAATTCGCCATCCATCTGCCTTCATCCCCTTTTTCTCACCCACGCGATACGCTTTGGCACGCACTCTTTCTGTAAGATAAACTATATATCGCGTATTTTATCTGGCAAGCCCAATATATAGCCCAATTGACGCATGCGGCGATCGCATCCGGCTTGGGCTTAACGGCACAAAACAGCGCTACAGCCCCAGCTTGTCGCGCATAAATGCCAAGGCAACCGACAAACCATCTGAAGCAATGCCATGCGCCGTGCCTTTTTGAACATGCGCAAACACATCTTGAAATCCCGCTTTTTGCAGCCCATCCGCGGCTTCCGGTAAAGATGCGATAGGCACCACATCATCTTGATCACCATGGATTAGCAAAATTGGCGGGCGCGATATCACCTCATCCACCAACAGATCAGGCTCCATCAAGCGTCCGGAAAACCCAACCATTCCGGCGATCGCATCCTCTCGCCGCGGGGCCACGTGCAAACCCATCATCGTGCCTTGTGAAAATCCAAATAACACCACTTGCTCGGGCAACAGATCCTCATCGACCATCAATGCATCTAAAAACGCGTTCAAATCCTCAACGGCAGCTTGCATGCCGCGCATTGATTCCTCTTCGCTGGATTCGTCAATCCAAGGTATAGGAAACCATTGAAACCCCATTGGAATCCCGTTGCATATCTCGGGCGCATTTGGCGCGATGAATAATGTATCCGGCAGATGCTCGCCCAAAGGGTCGGCCAACCCCAGCAAATCTGCTGCATTGGCACCATATCCATGTAAAAACACCACTGCCGAGCGGGTCGAGCCCGATAAAGCTTCTTTACGTTCCGTTTGCAGAACCCGTGTCATCCAATTCCCTCGCGTTTTTTGATGGCCGAGTAATACGCCCACAAAACATGCGCTGCAACTGCTCTCCACGGGCTCCAGTCAACGGCCATGGTTTTCAAGGCATTCGCGCTTGGCCTGTCGGTCATTCCAAACAAATCTTTTGCCGCTTCTTGAAGCGCCAAATCGCCTGAGGGAAATACATCTTGATGCCCCAAAGAAAACATCGCGTATATTTCTGCCGTCCAAACCCCGATGCCGGATATTTGCGTTAAAACCTCTACCACTTCTTCAGTTGACGCTGCGGAAAGCGCGTCAAAATCCACATCCGCAAGCGCCAATGCTCGGATATATTTTATTTTTTGACGGCTCAGCCCAACCTCGCGCAAGGCTTTATCGGTTGTGCTTAGGATTCGTTTCTCTTGTGTGAGGCCTGCAGCCTGAACACGCGCCCAAATAGCCGCTGCAGACGCAACGCTTAGTTGCTGCGCGACAATGGCCTTTAGCAACGCATCAAACCCCCCTGCCCGCCTACGCAGCCGAATTGGTGCATTAATCCGCGCCGCAGCGCGCGCGAAAACAGGTTCCTGACGGCATAAAAATTTTATGCCGCGATTAATATCAGCGTCTGTTTCAAGCCTGTCCATACACTGATCAATAGACCATCTCTCTGCAAATTGCGCGCTATTTCGTGACCGCGGTTTTACGACTGAGGCAAGTTATCGTGTTTATTACCACTTCACCAAGCAACTTACGCCTACCCAACGTTATGATCCTCACCAATTATGATAAGAAATAGCGTTTTCTCGGCCTTGTTATTTACCCTGCCCCCGCATAGCGTCGCGCGAATGGTGATTGTAACAGATGATAAACTCGCGCGGCGCAATTTAACTGTCTTGGTGATTGCACAAGCAATTTTGGGAAACCAATTGCCGATGGTGTTTATAATGGCAGGTTTGGCTGGGCAGTCTTTGGCGAAAAATATATGTTTCGCCACGATGCCAATATCTTGCATTGTCTTGGGGGCAATGCTCGCCTCTGATCCTTTGTCAAATTTAATGCAAAAGGTCGGACGCAAAAAAGGGTTTTTCTTAGGAACATTTTTCGGAGCCTTAGGGGGGGTTATTGCCGCCTATGGGCTTTATGTTCAATCTTTTGGGTGGTTTTTACTGGCCAGCCTTTGCACGGGTGTGTTCATGGCAAGCCAAGGTTTTTATAGATTTGCTGCGATCGATACAGCTTCGGAAAGTTTTCGGCCAAAAGCAGTGTCCTACGTGCTGGCTAGTGGTTTGATTGCGGCGATTATCGGCCCGCAATTGGTCAAGTTAACCGATACCTTTTTTTCCGTGCCCTTTCTCATGTCCTATCTGGTCATAGCGGCTCTTAATCTGATAGGCTCACTTATCTTTTTTGCGTTTCGCAATACAGATTATCTGGTCACGGAACAGGGTGAAGAAAATCCGCGCAGCAGGTTTGAACTGCTGAAAAGCCGGCATATTTTAGTATCCATCCTTTGCGCAATGATCGCCTATTCAATGATGAATCTGGTTATGACCTCAACGCCTTTGGCGGTGATCGGTTGCGGTTTTAGCACCTCAGATGTTGCCGATATCGTTTCGGCCCATGTATTGGCGATGTTTGTGCCCTCTTTTTTTACCGGCCATTTGATTGTGAGGTTTGGCGCGCGCAGCATTTTGGCGATTGGGCTTGTTATGCTGGCAATTGCCGGGCTTTGCGCGCTTGAGGGCATAGATTTGGGCAACTTCTTTGCCGCGCTGATTATGGTAGGGCTGGGTTGGAATTTCAGCTTCATTGGCGCCACAACGCTTTTATCCGAAAGCCATAAGCCGCATGAGCGCGGCCGGGTTCAGGGCATGAATGATTTTTTTGTGGGGGCTGGTGTCACCTTGGCCTCTTTAACCTCAGGCGGGTTGATGAATTGTTCCGGCAATTCGGCCTTAGAGGGCTGGGCTGCGGTAAACCTGGCGATGTTGCCGTTGTTATGTCTTGCTGCTTTGGCACTGTTTTTCCTTACCAACAAAGCAATTAAGAACGAAAGAGTATAAATGATACGCTTACCAGCGCCTCAGTAACGAGCGCCAGAGCAGGCGCAAACCCGAAAGCCGAACGCCACGTCGATCACCTCTATGCGCGTTTGCTTGGGGCTGTTTGGCATAAGCGGCGAGCACAGCGCCGGATTGCCACCCTGTGAGCAAGGCATAGCCAGCTTTTTTTGAAATTTTACCGCGCGCTTTGCGCGCCAAGCGCAATTTTAGCAAAGCCTCTTGCGCCAACAATTGAACTGAGCCTTCGTTTGTGTCGGGCATATGTGTTTTTCCGGCCTCGGTCAGTTCCGGCAATGCTTTTAAGTAATTTGCAATACCCGTCGCATAGCCGAAATTGGCCAATACCTGATCATCTGCTGGTCCAAGCGCCTGAGCTGCGACCCTTATCAAACAACCCGATGTTGCATGTATATAAGTCTGAAAGTCTGACTTGGTTTTAAAGGGCTCGGGATAAATATCATGCCGACGCGCCTCAACCACGGCCTTTAAAGCCTCTGCAGCAGCAGGGGTGAGAGAGATGGCCAGCGGCGTTGCAACCTCATGCCTGCGCACCGCCCGCCCATCTGCAATTTCACTCAGCACGTCTTGCCACCATTGTAAACGCATTTCGGCAATCAGCGGTTCTTTGGTTACCCAAGGAGCACGGGCAACCTCAAGGTTAAAGGCGAAAATTGGAAATAAGGTTTTACGCACCCCTAAAGGTGTTGCCATAACAGCGCGAAAACGCTCGGGATCACCGCGTTCCAATAGGCGCGCACAGGCTATCACATCATCGCTTAAAACATCCGCCACCAGTTTAAGCGCCTGCGTGATCGAACGCGGTATCGCGGATCAATTTCCATTGAAAGGCTTCAATTAACGCCTCAAAGCTTGCATCCACAATATTGGCGGATACGCCCACCGTGGCCCAACGCCGCCCTTGGCTGTCTTCGCTGTCGATCACAACGCGCGTCACGGCTTCGGTGCCCCCTTGAGTAATTCTGACCTTAAAATCAACCAGCCGCACATCATCAATCATGCTTTGATAGGCGCCCAAATCTTTCGCCAAAGCTTTGGCGAGGGCATTTACTGGCCCGCGATCCGAACCGGTCTCATCCAAAGACTCACTTACCGAAAGTTTCTTTTCATCTCCAACCTTCACCACAACCACGGCTTCGGACAGGCTTACCATCTCATTATATTTGTTTTTACGACGCTCAACCGAAACGCGGTAGCGCTTTACCTCAAAAAACCTCGGCAATTGATCCAACTCTTTTCGCGCGAGTAATTCAAAACTGGCCTGGGACGTATCATAGGAATAGCCCAGGGCCTCGCGCTGTTTGATCACTTCGAGGATCCGCCCCAAGGCAGGGTCGTCTTTCGCGACGGTTAATCCTGCCTCTTTCAAACGTTTGCGCAGGTTTGACTGGCCAGCTTGATTGGACATTGGAATGAGGCGTGCATTGCCCACAACGCTTGGGTCAATATGCTCATAAGTGGTGGGATCTTTCAGGATTGCACTGGCATGCAAGCCTGCCTTATGGGCAAAAGCCGATCCACCAACATACGCAGCTTGGCGCGCGGGCACACGATTTAAAATATCATCCAGCAAACCGGAAAGCCGGGTAAGGCCTGTTAAAGAATAAGGGGACACACCGGTTCTAAAGCGGCTTGCATAAGGCTCTTTTAGGGTAAGCGTGGGAATTAAGGAGGTTAGATTTGCGTTGCCGCAACGCTCACCTAAGCCATTTAAAGTGCCTTGAATATGCCGCACCCCCGCATCGACAGCCATCAAAGTGTTCGCCACGGCATTTTCGGTGTCATTATGCGTGTGAATACCCAAATTTTTCCCAGGTATCCCCGAAGCAATCACTTCAGACACTATTTCATAAATTTCCCGAGGCAAAGCGCCGCCATTTGTATCACATAGAACAAGCCAGCGTGCGCCTGCCCCTAAGGCCGCTTTTAGACTTTCCAGTGCGAAGGTCGGATTGGATTTATAGCCATCGAAAAAATGCTCGGCGTCAAATATCGCTTCGCGCCCCTGCGCCACAATATGGGCAATCGAAAGGCGGATCGCATCTATATTCTCTGCAAGCGATATACCCAGCGCCGTCTCTACATGGAAATCATGGGTTTTGCCGACCAAGCAGACGCTTGAGGTGCCGGCATTCAAGACCGCAGCCAAAACATCATCATTTTCAGCAGAACGACCGGCCCGTTTGGTCATCCCAAAGGCAGTAATGGTGGCCTTGGTCTTTGGCAAAGCGGCGAAAAACGCATTATCGGTCGGATTGGCGCCCGGCCAGCCCCCTTCGATATAATCAACCCCCAAATCGTCAAGTGCACGCGCAATCATGGCCTTTTCCTCAGTGGAAAATTGAACCCCTTGGGTTTGTTGCCCATCGCGCAGCGTCGTGTCGTAAATGTATAGTTTTTCAGTCGTCAAGCCGATGCCCCGAGTTTTTATATCTTGATACGCTTTGCGTCTAGGCTACAACCAAGTGACGCGGATAGGAAGCCATTACAAAAGCGTATCTAGGCGCTTTGGGTCAAACCCCGGCCCCGCCAAGAGTTCGATACCCGTTTTGCTCATCCGCACTTCGACCCCCGTGTTTTGCAGGGCTAATTTCAACCGATCAAGTTCTGCAAAGTCTTTATCCTGCATTGCTTGGGCACGCGTTGCCTCAAGCAAGGTTTCAAATTGTGACAGATCAACGGCTTGCGACCAAGCGCCCATTAATGGCTCAAGAAGGCCCAACATTTGAGCCCCGGCTTTCAACTCAGACAAATCTTCCTGCGCCAGCAAGCTGTGCAAGCCCGCAATCGCGCCGGCCGTGTTAAGATCATCACAAAGCGGATCCAACACGCAGGCAGGCACAGTCTTTGCCGCCGCAACGCCCGCGGTGAGTTTGCGCCATTTACGCAGCGTTTTCTCGGCGTCTTGCGCGCGCTCTTTGGTCCAATCCATGGGCTTGCCATAATGCGTTGAAAGGAACACAAAGCGGATCACTTCTCCGGCAAATCCCTGCTCGATCAAGTCCCGTACCGTGAAGAAATTGCCCAAGGACTTCGACATTTTCTTACCGTCAACCTGCAGCATCTCATTGTGCAGCCAAACCTGCGCGAACTGACTTTTTGGATGCGCGCAGCAGCTTTGTGCAATTTCATTCTCATGATGGGGAAAAGTTAAATCATTGCCGCCTCCATGAATATCAAAGCTTTCACCCAAGAGATCAAGCGACATGGCAGAACATTCAATATGCCATCCCGGCCGACCAAATCCCCAAGGGCTTTGCCATCCGGGCTGATCCCCGCTCGAGGGTTTCCAAAGCACGAAATCCATCGGGTTGCGCTTATAGGGCGCCACTTCGACGCGCGCCCCTGCAAGCATATCATCAATCGTGCGCCCCGAAAGCCGCCCATAATCTGCATAACTGTCAACGGCAAATAAAACGTGACCATCGGCGGCATAGGCGTGTTCTGCGTTGATCAGATTTTCGATCATTTGGATCATTTGTGGCACATAAGCCGTGGCGCGCGGCATATGCGTCGGATCTAGATTCCCCAAATCGGCCATATCTTGCAGGTACCAAGCCGTGGTTTCTTGCGTGATCTCTGCGATCGAGCGTCCTGTTTCAGAGGCTTTGGCATTAATTTTATCATCAATATCCGTAAAGTTGCGCACATAGGTAACATGCGCCTCCCCATATAATTTGCGCAAAACCCGGAATAACACATCAAACATGATCACATTGCGCGCATTCCCCAAATGTGCCCGATCATAGACTGTTGGCCCGCATAGATAGATCCGTATATTTTGGGGGTCCAAAGGCACAAAAAGCTGTTTGGCACGAGCAAGAGTATTATGAAGTGAAAGCGTTGTCATGAGTTTACGGCCCATTGGTTCTTTATCGAGGCGGCTTAGCAATTTCATGCCCGCTTGGAAACATAAGAAATAGTCTAAAATCGGCAGTGGTTGACATTTCTGTGCGAATAACGCCATGGAGTGTTCCTAATGTGAAGTTTACCCGCGCGATGCGGCCTAAAAATCCCTTCAAACTTGAAGTTCAGATGAAGATAAGGAATTGGCCCGTGCTGCCATCACAACGTATTCACAATATCGTGCCCGAAGGCCTGTCAGATGGATGGGGGGTTTTTATGAAAGCCCGCGAAATGATTGCCCAAGGCCAGTCTGTGATTGAGCTGACGATCGGCGAGCATGACATAAAAACCGCGCCAGATATTTTGCAGGCCATGCAGCGCTCGGCGCAAGATGGGCATACTGGCTATGCTCCCGTACCCGGAACGCAAGGGTTGCGAAAGATCGTAGCGGCCCATCATCAAGCGCAAAGTCAGGTGCCAACAAGCGCCGAAAATGTTTTGATCACTCCGGGCGCTCAAGCCGCTTTATTCGCTGCGCATCTGGCGGCCTGCAACCCGCATGACAAAGTGCTTTATATAGATCCCTATTACACCACCTATCCAGGGATGCTACGAGCGCTCAGCCTTAATCCCGTTGCGATTGCCGCCAAGGCAAGTGAGGGGTTTCAACCAAATGCAGCTAGTTTAAATGCGGCAGCGCGCGGCGCCACATCCTTGCTTATCAACACTCCAAACAATCCAACCGGCGTTGTGTACAGCCAAGAAACGCTTGCGATCATCGCGAATACCTGTCGGAAACATGATTTATGGCTGATTTCTGATGAGGTCTATGCATCGCAAGTTTGGTCTGGGCAGCATATTACGCCCCGCTCATTACCCGGCATGAAAGAGCGCAGCCTGATCGTGGGGTCAATGTCAAAAAGCCATGCGATGACGGGCAGTCGTATCGGTTGGGTGATTGGCCCGGAAGATATCATTGCCAAGCTCAGCGATCTGGCCACTGTTAGCAATTACGGGGTGGTGGGCTTTATTCAAGACGCCGCCGAATATGCACTAAAGTTGGGATCCAGCGCATGCATCTCTGTTGCAGCGCCATTTGAGCGCCGTCGAAAACTTGCGCTTGAGATTTTAAAAGATTTTCCGCAAACAAACGTAACGCCGCCGCAGGGAACTATGTATCTAATGCTTGATATTCGCAGCACAGGTCTAAACGGCGAAGCTTTCGCAAATGCGCTGCTCGAAGAACGCAAAATTGCGGTTATGCCCGGAGAAAGCTTTGGCGCCGCCGCCGCAGGGCATATCCGCGTTGCTATGACCATTGAAGACTCGCTGTTCAGCAAAGCGCTTACAGACCTGTGCGACTTTGCAAGCACCCTCGCTTTAAAATGAACGATAGAGTTTCTTCTATCAGAAATTTGGGCCCGAAAATGGAAGTCGCTTTCAACGCTATTGGCATATATGACGCCCAAACCATTCGCGCCCTGGGCGCAGATGAAAGTTATCAACGGCTTTTAAACAATGGGTTTTCCCCGCATTTCATAGGCTATTACGCTTTGGTCATGGGGTTGCAAAACCGCCCCTGGAACGATTGCACTGCAACAGAACAACAAACACTTCGCACTCGCTTTGACTTTATTAAAAGCAAAGCTCACTTTAATCAAAGTGCACAAGATGCAGATTTTGAACGCATTATTAACGAAATAGGTCTGCATAAAAAAAAGAGCTGAAGAATTCAGCCCTTTTAAGGGAACAAACGCGTATTGCTCATAAAAGCGCAGCATCCACCCCAATAAACATTAGAGTGGTTTAGCCGACCAGCTCGATACCGGAAAAGAAATACGCGATTTCTTCTGCAGCTGTTTCTGGTGCGTCAGAGCCATGAACTGAGTTTTCACCCACAGATTCAGCAAATTCTGCGCGAATTGTGCCGGCAGCGGCATCGGCTGGGTTGGTTGCGCCCATCACCTCACGATTTTTTGCAATTGCGCCCTCGCCTTCCAGAACCTGCACAATGACGGGCTCAGAAGACATGAATTCACAAAGCTCGTCATAAAAAGGACGCTCTGCATGCACGCCATAAAACACACCAGCTTGGGCTTTTGTCATATGAATGCGTTTTTGCGCAACAACACGCAAACCTGCCTCTTCAAATTTTGCATTGATTTTGCCGGTTAAGTTCCGACGGGTTGCATCGGGTTTGATGATGCTGAAAGTACGCTCGAGAGCCATGTTAGATTATCCTTTTTACCAAAGCCGCAGACCCCTTGCCCACCGCCATGAAAACGCTAGCGCCCTAACATGACGTCGCGCTTTTGAAAAGCCGCTTTTGGAAAAACATCGCAACAAAGGCGACCCGTTTAAAAAAGCTTTCGATTTGCTTTTATCTTGCGATTTGCAACTGGTGTCTCATAAAGCTGCCTGCTAAGCCACGCGCATGTTGAAAATTAACGATATCAGCTATTCTGTGGAAGGCCGGCTTTTGCTCGAAAACGCAACGGCAATTATTCCGGCGGGGCATAAAGTGGGCGTTGTAGGGCGAAATGGCACGGGCAAAACAACGTTGTTTCGTTTGATCCGCGGCGAATTGGGATTAGAGGGCGGCAGCATCACTTTACCCCGCCAAGCCAAAATTGGCGGCGTCGCTCAAGAAGTGCCCGGAAATGAGGTTTCGCTGCTCGACACGGTTTTAGCCGCTGATCTTGAACGGGCCGCCTTGATGAAAGAGGCTGAGCGCGCCACGGATGCGGCGCGGATCAGCGATATCCAAACCCGTCTGGCGGATATCGATGCATGGTCAGCTGAGGCGCGCGCAAGCAGTATTTTGCGCGGGCTGGGCTTTGATTCAAAAAAACAACAGATGCCGTGCAGTGCCTTTTCGGGCGGCTGGCGGATGCGCGTGGCCTTGGCGGCGGTTTTATTCTCGCAACCTGATGTGCTGCTTTTGGATGAGCCAACAAATTATCTGGATTTGGAAGGCGCGCTTTGGCTTGAAAACTATCTTCTCAAATACCCCCATACGGTTTTAATCGTAAGCCATGATCGCGGCCTATTAAACCGATCAGTCAGCACGATTTTACATTTAGAGGATAAAAAGCTGCACCTTTATGGCGGCGGATATGACACATTTGCGAAAACCCGAGCCGCGCGCTTGGCCGCCGCAGAATCTGAGGCCAAAAAACAAGAAACCCGCCGCGCACATTTGCAATCCTACGTGGATCGGTTTCGCTATAAGGCTGATAAAGCCCGGCAGGCACAATCACGCCTAAAAGCCATCGCTCGGCTAGAGCCGATCACGCGCCCGCAAGAAGCCGCGTTGCGCCGCTTTAGTTTTCCCACGCCCGAAGAACTGTCACCGCCGATCCTAAGGATTGAAAACGGCACCGCCGGATATGGCGAAACCACCGTTTTATCTCGATTGGATCTGCGTATTGATCAAGATGATCGCATTGCGCTTTTGGGCCAAAACGGTCAGGGAAAATCAACGCTGGCAAAATTGATCTCAGGGCGTTTAAAGCCTATGACAGGCCAGCTGGTACAATCCTCAAAATTACGGATCGGCTATTTCGCCCAGCATCAAGTCGATGAACTTTATGTCGATGAAACACCGATTGATCACGTTCGACGTCTGCGCCCTTCCAAAACACCGGCGCAGCTGCGCGCTATATTGGGTGGCTTTGGCATTGGCGCGGAACAAGCAGAAACGCTTGTTGGCCGATTATCCGGCGGGCAAAAGGCGCGACTGTCTTTATTATTAGCGACGATTGACGCCCCACATCTTTTGATCCTTGATGAACCGACCAACCACTTGGATATCGAAAGCCGCGAAGCCTTGGTTGAGGCCCTGACCGCCTATTCTGGAGCCGTGATTTTAGTAAGCCATGATATGCATCTTTTGGAATTGGTGGCGGACAGGTTATGGCTTGTGAATAACGGCCGCGTAACGCCCTATGAAGAAGATCTGGAAAGCTATCGCAAACAATTGCTCAGCGCGGATAAGCCATCTAAGAAAACCCCAAGCAAGTCCGAGCGTCCTAAACCGGCAAGCCGCGATAAAATACTTTCGCTGCGCAGCGATGTTCGCAAATCAGAGGCGCGGCTGGAAAAGTTAAATGAAATGCGGGACAAATTGGCAATAAAACTTGCCGATTCTGCGCTTTATGACGATACTCGGATTGGTGAATTGACCACTTGGAATAAAAAATACGCCGAAGTCATGGAGGCACTTGAACGCGCCGAGGCGCTATGGGTTGCGGCGCAAGAAAAACTGGAATTAGCCGAAAACCATTAGCTCTAAAGGCCGGTCGATTTTACCACAATCGCGCGCTTTGCCAAAAACAATTGCGGCATCTACTGCCCTTACAAAGAAGCATTGCAAGGCCGATTTCAAAGATGCATGTTTATAAGGATTTAAAATTTTGTTCGATTTCAGCGTTACGCTATTTATCACCTCTTTCGTAACGCTCTTCGTCATCATTGACCCGATCGGGTTAACCCCGGTATTTGTCAGCCTGACCAATGGCGAAACCGCCGCGGCACGGCGGGCGATTGCCTTGCGTGCAACAGTGATCGGCGCGGTCATTCTGTTGATTTTCTGCCTATTTGGTGAATCAGCGTTAACCTTTCTGGGCATATCGCTGCCGGCGTTTCGGATTTCAGGCGGTATACTGTTGTTTCTCACGGCGCTTGATATGTTATTCACGGGGCGACGCAAACGCCGCGCCGCGCAAAGCGAGGCTGAACCGGCCAAAAATGATCCATCGGTATTCCCCCTTGCTATTCCTTTAATCGCGGGGCCAGGCGCAATTACCACGATGATTTTACTCTCATCAACGCATCCCGGTATTGCCGGAACGATCACGCTCAGCTTGGTAATGCTGGCTGTCATCATCTTGGTGTTTTTAAGCTTTTTAACCGCGCCTATGATCGAAAAAGCCTTGGGCGATACGGGAACCGAAGTTGTCACCAGATTGCTGGGAATGCTGCTTGCCGCCCTGGCCGTTCAGTTTATCTTAGAGGGGTTATCGCCTGTGTTGAGTGAAATTTTTCAAAAGTAGCGCCGTGCCAAATATCGATTATGCCCATCTCACATATTTAACGTTGCTTACGGCCGTTTTGATCGGGTCGGTCCTGATGTCTCGCACAGGGTTTTGGAGAACGCTTCGTCAATTGGCAACATGGCTCTTGGTGATAGCGGGGGTGGCTTTTGCAGCTGCGCTTTGGAACGATATCCGCAAAAACAGCGCACCTGCAACGAAACCGCTGCTGCAAGACGGCGCGATTCTTATTCCGAAACAGGCGGATGGCCATTTCCATGTAACTTTAAAAGTAAATGGCACAGAGATCCCCTTTTTAATCGATACCGGCGCCACAACCGTTATTCTCAGTCAAAAAGATGCGCAAAGCTTGGGGTTTGATCTTAACAAATTGGCGTTTTGGGACAGCGCGAATACAGCCAATGGAGAGGTGAAATTGGCCCCCGTTCGCTTGGCTACGGTTGCGCTGGAAAAGCATGTGGATCGCAACATCGCCGCTTATGTCAATGCGGGTGAGTTGCCAGTTTCATTATTGGGCATGAGCTATCTGAGCAAATTTTCGCGCTTGGAAATCACCCAGGATCATATTTCAATCTGGCGTTAAGCTTCTGCCTTTTTGGTCCATTTTCCGAATTCTTCCGACCAATATTGCGCGGAACAGCCAGATTGTGTCAGAGTTTTCCAAAGTTCTCGGGCCGCCTGAGTGGCATCCAGATTATGACCATCAAATAAGACACAGACACGCTCGCAAGCCTGCACCTCTGCCAGGCTCACCAAGGCGCCATCTACAATCATTTTACAGCGAACATTATCAACGGGTTTGGTGCTGAGCACGATAGGGCTTTCGCTTGCCTCGGCTTCGCTTTCCAACGCATGTGGCAAAAACCCATCGGGTTGCTGCACCCAAAGCCTTTCATCTAACCATGCCAGTCTGGCAGGATCAGTGCCCCGCACCTCTGTGCGCCAACCCGCCGCAATAGCCTTTTGCAGCAAAAGCGGCAGCGTCGTTTCAAGGGGATGCTGCGTGAGGTGATAAAAATATACAGCCCCCATATTTATCCAGTCTCAAACATCTCTTGCACCAAACGATTGAGCGTCATGACGCCCCAACCGGTTGCTCCAGCGCCAGAATGCGCGGTGTCAGTCTTAACCTTAGCCACCCCGGCAATATCAATATGCGCCCAAGGCAATTCATCTTTTACAAAGCGCTGCAAAAACTGCGCAGCGGTGATCGATCCGGCAGCGCGCCCGCCTATATTCTTCATATCGGCGATGGGCGATTTCAACAATTTATCATAGGCTGGCGAAAGCGGCATCCTCCAAGCGCCTTCTTGTTCGCGCGTTGCGGCCCCCAGCAAGCTTGAACAAAACTTATCATTGTTGGAAAAAACACCGGCATTTTCATGGCCCAAACCAACGATGATCGCCCCGGTCAAAGTGGCAAGATCAATCATCGCGCAGGGTTGGAAGCGGTCTTGTGCATACCACATCACGTCACATAGCACCAAACGGCCTTCGGCATCCGTGTTCAACACTTCAATCGTGTCACCCTTGAGAGAAGTCACAACATCACCGGGGCGCATTGCCTCGCCGGACGGCATGTTTTCCACCAAGCCAACCAAGCCTACCACATTGGCCTTCGCCTTACGCTTTGCCAGGGCTAACATCGTACCCGCAACCACGCCAGCGCCCCCCATATCCATGGTCATTTCTTCCATGCCAGCGGCGGGTTTCATAGATATGCCGCCCGTGTCAAACACCACACCTTTGCCAGCCAAAGCCAAAGGCGCTGCGGCATCATCCGCCCCTTGCCACTCTAAAATCACCAATTTCGAAGGACTTTTTGAGCCCTGTCCAACGCTTAAAAGTGCCCCCATTCCCAGCTCTTTGAGCCGATCCTCATTTAAAACCTCAACTTTCAAACCATGCTCTGTTAATGAAAGCAAATGTTCGGCGAATGTTTCGGTTGTTAAAATATTCGCAGGCATGGAGACGAGATCACGCGTCAAGCACACCCCGTCGACAATTGAAAGCACAGTTTCAAAATCGGAGCGAAAATCACTCAATTTATCATGCATGACGCGATAACCAGGCCCCACATCCTGCTCTTTTGACTTATAATTCTGAAATTTATAACTTCTCAGGGCAAGCCCTAAGCAAAATTGCTCAGAATGGCGTAAAGCCCCCAGTAAAATCAAGGCTGATTTCCCCGATAAACCTTTTGCCACTGTTACGCCAGCTTTGCGAACAATCTCTGGTTTCTCTCCACGTTCTAAGATCACAAGCTGGATCGCTCTTGCTTTTAAACCGCTTGGATAGGAAATCGTAATCACATCGGCCGCCTTGCAGCCTTGAAAGCTTTTATGTTCAACAACCCGCCTTATGGCCCCTTTTGACATCGCGTTGATGCGTCGCGCCATAGCCGAGAGGCCTCCTTGACGCGTTACCGTTACGACCAAATGATCGGTATAATCTGCGACTTCATCCCAGGCAGTGTTTTCAAAACTAAAATTTCCATAAGGCGGCATGAAGGTCTCCTCAGAATTTACAAGATAAACTCAATTTCCCGGTCTATCTGGATAGTTAACAGTTTTCCCCGCGATCACTTTGAGGTAAACCATGTTTGAACGTAGAACGCCACTGGGGATTTAAGTGTCACGCTTTGACCGTTATCTGTTTTTCCAATTTTTGGTCGTATTCGGATTTTTCTCATTGGTCTTGGTCCTGGTTTATTGGGTGAATACGGCGGTCATTCTGTTTGACCGTTTAATATCAGGCGGTCACTCTGCACAGGTATTTTTGGAATTTTCGCTGCTGGCAATTCCAAAAGTGGTCGCGATGATATTGCCCATGTCCGCCTTTGCGTCGATGGTTTTTGTCGCCAATCGGCTCAACAGTGAAAGCGAATTAACCGTTGTGCAGGCAACTGGTTTTAGCCCTTGGCGATTGATGCGGCCTGTTTTGGCATTTGGACTCATCGTCGCACTGTTTATGTCAGTGTTAAGCCACTTTATCGTTCCGGTGAGCAATGCCTATTTGAAACAACGCGAGCAAGAAATTGCGGGCAGTATTTCAGCGCGGCTATTGAGAGAAGGTGTTTTTTTACATCCCAGCCCGGGCATAACTTTCTACATTCGCGAAATAACCTCCACCGGTGAATTAAAGGATGTCCTGCTTTCAGATCACCGCAATAAGAGCACGAATATAGTATACAGCGCGGAGACGGCCTATTTATTGCGCGAGGACGAACGCAGTATGTTGGTCATGGTCAACGGATTAGCGCAGAGATACCAACAGGATACGAATGCGCTTTCGACAACTTTATTCTCAGACTTATCCTATGATGTGAGCAATCTTATTGGAACCCAAACGGTTTTGAAACGGGGTTTGAGTTCCATTTCGAGCTATGAGATGATTTATGAACAAGCCCTGATTTTGCAAGAAACCAATACACCTTTGGCGCGCTTACACAAAGAAGTTCACAATCGCATTCAAGAGGCACTTTTATGCATCGTAGCGGCCTTTATCGGTTTCGCGAGCCTTCTTTTGGCAAGCTTTAGCCGATTTGGATCTGGCCCTCAAATTTTATTGGCGATTTTATTGCTGATTATAATCAAGCTTACCGAAAGCGCATTAGGAGATATGCTGCGTGGCAACCCGTCTTATTGGCCCCTTATTTACGCGCCGACGCTGGTTGGAGGGGCGATGAGTTATGGTTTGCTAGCCTTCGCAGCCAAACCGTTTAAACGCGGCGTAGATTTGAATGATCAGGTTGCCTCATGACGCTTCACTATTATTTTTCGAGTAGGTTTTTAAAGTCTTTTACCTCAGTCTTTGCGGTTTTCTTCGTGTTCATGTTGCTGATTGATCTGGTAAATCAAATGCGTTGGCTTGATGATAGCGTTTCCTTTCGAAATGTCCTTCTTCTGGCTGCCCTAAATACCCCCAAATCAATATATCAAATCCTGCCATTAATCATGATCATTTCGGCCGTTTTGCTATTTGTAAATCTGAACAAGTCGAGCGAGTTTATCATCGCCCGGGGCGCGGGCCAATCCAGCCTCACAACACTCGCTGGACCGATTTTAATAGCAG
>ERZ802821.932-NODE-932-length-15975-cov-9.99095_pt1 | contig 15975 bp, 13 predicted proteins | sample MGYA00345648_ERZ802821 | MGnify/ENA primary metagenome ERZ802821 (study PRJEB30503, sample SAMEA104212357) | marine metagenome | biome: Westerlies Biome; feature: [SRF] surface water layer (ENVO:00010504) within the epipelagic zone...; material: water... | reverse complement strand
AACACCAGTGCCACCGCGTACTTATGCAAACCGATTGAGCACGGGGCGACACTGGTGGTCAATTCGATGACCAAATATTTGACTGGCAACGGTACGGTCACGGGAGGCGTTGTTGTCGATTCTGGGAACTTTGACTGGTCGGCCAGCGACAAGTTTCCGTCACTAAGCCAACCCGAGCCTGCATATCATGGGTTGAAATTCCATGAAACGTTCGGCGCATTGGCCTTCACCCTGCACGGGATTGCAATCGGATTACGCGATCTTGGCATGACCCTGAACCCGCAGGCCGCCCATTACACGTTACTGGGCATTGAGACTTTGTCGCTGCGCATGCAACGCCATGTGGAAAACGCTGAAGCCATAGCAAAATGGCTGGAGCAGGACCCGCGTGTCGAAGCGGTAACCTATGCCGGGCTTTCCTCATCCCCTTACTTTCACCGCGTTGCCAAAATTTGCCCGAAAGGTGCTGGCGCGCTGCTGACTGTATCGCTGAAAGCCGGCTATGACGCCTGCATGAAGCTGGTCAGCGAGTTGAACTTGTTCAGCCATGTTGCCAATCTGGGTGATACCCGGTCACTGGTCATTCACTCCGCCTCGACCACGCACCGGCAGCTTACCCCTGAACAACAAACCGCCGCGCAGGCCGGGCCAAATGTATTGCGGCTGTCCATCGGAACCGAGGATGTTAACGATCTGATTGCCGACCTTGACCAAGCCCTGACCAAATCCACCGGATAGTCCCAAACCAAGCCCGTGACCGCAAGTATCAAAGCGCCCTGCGGTCACGGGTGACGAAAAGCCTTAAAAAGATGCCGAACACGGGGTTAGGTAGGATGATCCGTTAGATTGCGGGATAGAGTAAGCTTGACGGATACGACGCCCGTAATCCAGTGTTTGACCGGATGCGGAACGCTTCCATAAACCCACCAGTTGGAAAATCTGTAAAATATACTGCCCGTTTATTAAAACTTGTGTTATAATATTAAGAGTCGAAGAATGATCGATTGTTTTCAGATCTTTGCCTAAATCGAGCGAGTTTTACTTTTACGTAGGCAAAACCTGATGTAGACGGTTTAGGGGTGATTGACGCCCGAATTGTATCGACGGATTGGTAGACCCGAATAATGAGACCGGATTTTGCTCTGTCATTGTCATTTGAAGGTATCAGCCTGCTGTATAGGCAGAAGATTGGCTGGGCTAATGTCGGCTATGTTGATCTGGCAGCAGAAAACCTGTCCGACCATCTGGAAAAACTCAATGCAAAAGCACACCGCATTGCAGACGGGCCGGTATATTCTAAAATTGTGATCCCAAACGAGCAAATTCGCTATATCGTCGTGGTGTATACCGAAGCACAAGATGCAAGTTATCTGCAGGTTGAAGCCGCCCTGACCGGTGCCACGCCCTATGCGGTAAGCGACCTTCTATATGATTGGGAGGTTCACGCCGGGCAGCTTTACATTGCGGCAGTGGCGCGGGAAACTCTGGAAGAAGCCGAGCAATTTGCCTGCCAGCACAAATTCAATCCAATCCGCTTTGTCGCCACTCCAGCGCAAAATACGCTACAGCGTGAAATTGATTTTGGGCCCTGCGAAGGGGCAAACAGCCTGCTGCCTGCCGGGGCAAAGTTTGAACCCGATCAAACCGTCATTGAGGTCGCCGGGCACGTGCTGGACCCCGCCTCCCCTAAGCCATCCAGCGCGCAGGCAAAAACGCCTAAGCCGGGCCGGGCCAAGACACCAGACGAACCAAAACCTGACGCGCCTGCGGATACACGGCCTGCTTTAGCCCCTGCGCCAAGCGCCGGCCTTAGCAATGTAACAGCCGCCAATACAGCCGCAAACGCCCGCCCAGACGTTAAGATTCACGCCGAGGCTGAAAATACAAGCGGTGCAGCAGGCCCCACCAAGAACAACCTGACAACGGCCCAATTGGCAGTCGCCGCAAGCCCGCCAGTTTTACGTGCAACGCCTCTTGCAGACGATCTAGAATTATCACCGGCCCTGCTGGTGACTAATTTTGCCGCAGATGAAACACCCCCTTCGCGTCTTCCCAGCCTGATACTGACCATGGGGGCGATATTGATGCTGTCGGGTATCGCCGCTTGGATGTTTGCGCTTGGCGGTAATGATTTTCTCAAAACCGCCAACACGGCAGATCCAGCCGCCACACAGAGCAGTCCGCTGAGCGCTGCAAACGCGCCGGCCCAAAACGATAGTTTGAACGCCGCGGCCCCTGTAGAGCCAACGCAGTCCGATGAAACCCAGACATTTGCCGCGGAAAATACCGAAGCCGAAGATGATCTGATCGAATTGGAAGACGACCTGCCTTTTGCTCAAGGTCCGACACCAATCACCGAACAACAAGCCAAAGTGCGCTATGCGGCCACGGGTATCTGGTTAAAGGCGCCGACGTCTCCTAATCCGGGGTTTGCGCCTAACTCAGAGGATCTTTACGCGGCCTCCATCGACCGCGAAATTCTGTCCTATGATGCCATTGCCTTGCCCTCTCCTCAAGGAGATCGCATCGACATCAGCCCCGAACAACAGCCCGATCCACCGCGCTTTGGTCAAACATTTCAACTCAATGCGCAGGGCCTGGTGATTGCCACAGCAAACGGCAGCCTGTCGCAAGAAGGCCATCTTGTGTTTCTTGGCCAACCGGTGAAAGCCGCGCCAAACCGCGTGCAATCTGTCCCGGAGATTACTGAAGTCACTTCACCGCTGGCAAAACTGCGGCCGCGGCTCCGGCCGGCGGGGATGGGCGAAGCCCGGGAACGTTTGAAACTTAACGGGCGCACGCGGGCAGAAATGGCCATGTTACGGCCAAAACTGCGGCCCGCCTCGGTCAAACCAACAAGGGACAGCCCGGAAGTCAATTCCGCTATTGCGGCTGTGACCAATTCTCTGGCCCCTAAATTAAGACCTAAAGCGCTGGAGCAAAGCAATTCTCAAGTCGCGAGCAAGCAGAAACCTAAACCCAAACCAGCGAGCTTGGCATCAAATGCAAGCGTGGCCCAGAAAGCCACGCTGGTGAAGGCACTCAACCTGCGAAAAGTCAATCTGATCGGTGTCTACGGAACATCCTCCAGCCGACGGGCGCTGATACGTCTGTCCAACGGACGCTACAAAAAGGTCGAGGTCGGGGACCGGATCGATGGTGGCAAAGTGGCCGCGATTGGCAAAGAGCAACTTCGCTATACAAAAAGTGGTCGCAATATCGTCCTGAGAATGCCCAAAAGCTAGCTCAATAGAGTTTGACAAGCAAAATCTGCGCCTCCATGTGAAAGCCGGTCAAGCTGACCGACCTGACAATGACTGGCGTGCGCGGCGCGTTTCTATGCGACATCCGCGCGCTCGATCGATTCAAACAGCGCCTGAAAATTACCTTCACCAAAGCCCTCATCCCCCTTGCGTTGAATGAATTCGAAAAAGATTGGCCCCACCATGGTTCGGGAAAACACCTGCAGCAGTATTTTGGTTGTGCCACCGTTCACCACACCTTCGCCATCAATCAATATACCATGCGCCCGCATCCTATCTAATGGCTCGTTATGGCGCGTGACCCGCGCGTGGCTGAGATCATAATAGGTTTTATTTGGGCGGGGCATGAATTGCACCCCGTTGGCCGCAATCTGATCAGTCGCCCCGTAAATATCGTTTGTGCCCACAGCAATATGCTGAATACCCTCGCCGTTATAGCGTTTAAGATAATCAACAATCTGACCCGTCTCGCCACGATCCTCGTTGATAGGAATTCGAATGCGACCGCAGGGAGAAGTCAGCGCCCGACTGATAAGACCAGTAAATTTACCATCAATCTTAAAAAATCCGATTTCGCGGAAATTGAACAAGTCAGCATAAAACTGCGACCAACGGTCCATATTCCCCTTAAATACATTATGCGTCAAATGGTCGAGGTAATGAAACCCAACCCCCTGCGGCATATCAGGGCGCAAACGATCAAACTCTTTTGCAAGCGGATCATTTTCTCCGTCAAACGTGACAAAATATAAAAGCGAGCCGCCAATCCCCTTTATTGCCGGCATATTAAAGCTACGGTCTGAGGCAATATAGGGTTCGGCACCCTGCGCAACCGCATGCGCAAAAGCCTGCTGCGCATCAACCACTCGCCACCCCATGGAGGGCGCGCAAGGTCCGTGAACGGCACCAAACCGGGCGGCAAACCCGTCCGGCTCAGAATTCAACACATAAGTGATATCGCCTTGCTGCCAAAGCTCAATCGCTTTTGTTTTATGGACTGCTGTTTTCTCATATCCCATATTAGTAAAAACCGACCGCAGATGGTCCGGATTGGGGTCCATAAATTCAACGAAAGCAAACCCATCGGTACCGGCAGGATTGTCTTTTGTAATTTTCGATCGGGGTGCATTATGCGGAAACGGTCCCATGGCGGGCCTCCTTTTAGTTTTGTAATGCAAGAATACCTCGGATTTAATGCGGTTTTTGCGCATATTTCACTGTAAAATCCAAAAATTATGCGCGATGATTGGATGATATTTTCAAAAAAGTAATTATTCATGTATTCTCTCGACGACATCGACATGCGCCTGCTGGCTGCAGTTCAAAACGACGCCCAACTGACATCAGATCAACTTGGCGAGATCCTTGGTCTGTCGGCCAGCCAAGCCGGTCGACGGCGGCATAAGCTTGACACTGCGGGCTATATTACCGGCTATACAGCCCGGCTTGATCCAGCCCGGCTTGGCCTGTCCATTCAGGCCTTTGTACAGGTTCATCTCAACCGGCACTCAGCCGAGCACAGCAAAGCCCTCGCCCATTTGATTGCCCGCCAGCCGGAAATTGTCAGCGCCTGGACCCTGACCGGAGAAGCCGATTATCTGCTTAGGGTCTATTGCGCCACTTTGGACGACTTGAACCGATTGATACAGGAAACGCTTTTGACCCATCCCACCGTGGCGCGGGTCCACAGCCAGATCGTGATGAACCAGACCAAAGATGACGCTCCTTTACCTATGGCAGCCGACTGATGGCAGAAATTTTATTTCAAATCCTGATCTATCTGGGAGCGGCGGTGATTGCCGTACCGTTGGCCGCCCGGTTGGGGCTTGGCTCAGTGCTCGGCTATCTTGCAGCCGGCATTGCCATAGGCCCAATTCTCGGATTGGTCGGAAGCGAGACTAAAGACGTCCAGCATGTGGCCGAATTCGGTATTGTTATGATGCTGTTCCTGATCGGTCTCAGTCTTGACCCGCGGGCCCTTTGGGATATGCGCCACCGGTTACTTGGACTGGGGGGGCTGCAATTGGTGCTGACCACCGTCGGGGTCATGCTGGGTGCCATCGCCTTGGGATATCCCGCAGCCACCGGATTGGTCATCGGGCTGATCCTTGCACTATCCTCGACCGCAATTGTGCTACAAACGCTGTCCGAACGCGGCTTGATCAAAAGCCGTGGTGGGCGCTCTATCTTTGCCGTCTTATTAACCCAAGATATTGCCGTCATCCCAATTCTGGCGCTGCTGCCGCTTTTGACTGTCCAGCAGCAGCTTTTTCTACACGGCGAATCCCCCGATATACTGCAAGAGCCGACGGCAATCACACCGCATGGCCAAAGCGTTGAAAACGGGTTGGGCCTGACGGTGCTGGACGGGTTACCCGGATGGGGCGTAACACTGGCAACGCTGAGCATCGTGGCGGCGATTATCCTCGCGGGTGTCTATTTTATCCGGCCGATTTTTCGCTTTATCCATGCCACGGGATTGCGCGAGATGTATACCGCTCTTGCCCTGCTGATTGTGATTGGTATCAGCGTCCTGATGACCATCGTTGGGCTGTCACCCGCGCTTGGCGCTTTTCTGGCCGGAGTGGTGCTGGCCAATAGCGAATTTCGCCACGAGCTGGAGAGTGATATTGAGCCGTTCAAGGGCCTTTTGCTCGGGCTGTTTTTCATCACTGTTGGCGCCGGGATGAACCTGTCTGTTTTACAACATGATCCTATCGGTCTTCTGACACTGGCAGTTTTGATAATTATTGCAAAGGGCTGTGTCTTATATCTGTTGTGCCATCTGTTTGGCATTCAAGGGCGTGATCGGTGGCTGTTTACGCTTGGGTTGGCTCAGGCAGGGGAATTCGGGTTTGTGCTGACCGCGTTTGCCGTGCAACATAATATTCTATCAGTGACGCTGTCAGACAGGCTGGTCCTGATCATTACGCTGACAATGCTGATGACACCGCTGCTTTTTCTGGCTTTTGGGGCCCTATCGCGTCGTCTGAAAGACAAAATTGACATCGGCATCGAAGATGAAATCAACGAGCAGGGTCCGGTAATTATTGCTGGAATTGGCCGGTTTGGCCAAATCGTCAACCGCTTGGTGCAATCCTCGGGTTTTGAGACAGTGGTGTTGGATCATGACATTCGAAAAATTGATCTGATGCGCAGCTTCGGTATCAAGAGCTTTCTGGGTGATCCCACCCGACCGGTCACCCTGCGCGCCGCAGGGTTGCTCGAGGCGCAAGTTCTGGTGGTTGCGCTGGATGATGCCGCAGACTGTCTCAAGTTGGTCAAACTGGCGCACAGAGCGCGCCCCGGCCTGCATATCATCGCCCGTGCCTATGATCGCGCTCAGGTCTTTGAGCTGTATAATGCTGGCGCTGATGATATCGTACGCGAGACCTTCGACAGCAGCCTGCGTGCCGGACGCTATGTCTTAGAAAACCTTGGCCTGTCAGATTATGAAGCCGACACAGCGGCAAAGACCTTTTACCAACATGACCGCGAGGCGATGAAAGATCTGGCACAGCTTTGGGACCCCAAGGTGCCTGCACGCGCCAACGCGCCCTATATCGCGCGGGCGCAGGTCTTGGAAAAGCAGCTTGAGACCGCGTTAATGAGCAGTTTGGAAAGCTCTAAATCCACGCTACCCCCAGCTGATAAAGTCCCTAAAACCGAAGTCGCCCCCTCCAGACCAGACACCACGGTTTTAAAGAACGTATAAGGTCGAAAAGACAAGGATATTGCAGCGCAGACGGCACGGACCTGCGCGCGGCGCAATGCAAAACCCAATTTACTGCAGATTTTACCCGTCAGATACACCGGCCTCGGCAAAGGTCGCCATCCCCGACAGGCAGGCCACCGCCGCTTGCACCACAGCAATCGCCACCGCGCCGCCCGACCCCTCGCCCAGCCGCATTCCCAGCGACAGCAGCGGCGGTTTCTCCATCCGCGCAAGCAACTTGCCATGGCTGCCTTCGGCGCTCAGATGTCCCGCCACGGTATGATCCAAAATATCGCCACGGGCGTGCTGCAGGCAGGCCGCCGCCGCACAACAGATAAAGCCGTCCAGCACCACGGGAATACGGGCCTGTCGCGCCCGCGCAATCGCCCCTGCCATCGCCGCCAATTCACGTCCCCCAAGACACCGCAGCGCCTGCAGGCCATTGCCGCGCGCCACAGGGTTCATTTCCAGACCAGCCTCGACAACCCGGCATTTGTGAGCCACACCCATCGCATCAACGCCCGTCCCTCGCCCGACCCAATCAGCCGCCTCGCCACCAAAGAGTGCTAGCGCCAAGGCCGCAGCACTGGTGGTATTGCCGATGCCCATCTCGCCGGTGACCAGCAGATCTGCCTCGGCGTCCACCGCATCCCACCCCGATTGCAATGCGGCGATGCAATCTGCCTCGCTCATCGCCGGGCCTGTAGTGAAATCTCTCGTCGGCCAGTCCAAAGACAAAGGATGCACGTCAAGCCGGGCCCCAAACGCCGCAGACAGCTGATTGATCGCCGCACCGCCCGCCTGAAAATTCAATACCATCTGCTCAGTTACCTCAGCAGGAAACGCCGAAACCCCCTGTGCAGTGATGCCGTGATTGCCAGCAAAAATAAGCACCTGCGGCCGTGTCAGTCGAGGACGCGCCACCCCGCGCCAGCCCGCATACCAGATCGCAAGAGTTTCAAGACGCCCCAAAGCGCCCGGCGGTTTGGTCAATTGGCTGTTGCGCGCCAAGGCGCCCTGTTCAGCAACAATATCTATCGTAGGCAACCCGTCCAAGACGGTTTGAAACGTGGCAAGCGACGTGAAAGCGGGCATTGTATCTTCCGTTGAAGTTCTACTCTGTGAGTGTTTAAACACCCTTGCCGTCTGGGCAAGCAATAAAAGGACCCAAGACATGAGGGAAAGCGACATGCGCTGGCTACACGTGGGCGATATTGCGGTTGCGCTGTCGCTGCTGAGCCGCTGGCCGCTGCGCATATCCGAGGCCGCCTACGGGCGCAGCGCGCAGGCCGTCTGGGCCTATCCTGTGGCCGGCGTGTTGATTGCCCTGCCGGCGGCAGGGCTTGCACAGCTTTGCCTTGGGCTCGGACTCTCGACCGGGGTTGCGGCACTATTGGCACTGGCATGTCTGACGGTGAGTACCGGCGCCATGCATGAAGACGGGCTGGCTGACAGCGCCGATGGGCTCTGGGGTGGCCATGACACGGCACGGCGCCTTGAGATTATGAAAGACAGCCGGATCGGCGCCTACGGGGTTTTAGCCTTGATTTTTGGCCTTGGCTTGCGCTGGCTGGCCTTGTCTGAACTCTTTGAGTCAGGCGCTGTGTTGGCGCCAATTTTAGTCGCCGCAGCGCTGTCACGGGTGGCGCCAACCGTGCTGATGCTGCGTTTGCCCCAGGCGCGTACAACCGGGCTATCACAGAGTGTCGGCACGCCACAGGCCAGACATGTCGGATTGGCCGCAATCTTGGGAGCGCTGCTGGCGATCATCGCCCTGCAAAGCTTTCCCCTACTGGTTTTTTTCGCCACCGCTCTAGCGACTACATGCTGCGTACTGATCGCCAAATACAAAGTACAGGGTCAAACTGGCGATATATTGGGGGCAAGCCAACAGGTCGCAGAAATCACTATTCTGCTCTGCCTTTCCGTGTAAAACTGGCGCCCACCCGGCGATACCTGTCCTGGGCGTGTCCCCTGAAATGCATGCCCATTGAAAACAAGTACCCACCCCTCGCTGAGGGATGTATATGTGTTTTGTTGGGGAAATCGGCTCAGGCAGCGCGTGAAATCAACACGTCGTCGACGCGCTTGGTCGCAGCCGCCTCATCGCCATTGTCCACAGCCGCGACCTCGCGGGTCAATCGCTCAAGCGCGGCCTCATAGAGCTGACGCTCTGAATAGCTCTGTTCGCGCTGGTCGTCGTTGCGATGCAGGTCACGCACGACCTCTGCGATGGCAATCAGGTCACCAGAGTTGATTTTTTGCTCATATTCTTGTGCGCGCCGTGACCACATCGCCCGCTTGACCTTGGCCTTGCCTTTTAATGTGGTCATCGCCTTTAAGATTACATCTGGCGAACTGAGCGACCGCATACCGATCTGCACGGCTTTATCGGTTGGCACCCGCAAGGTCATCTTGTCTTTTTCGAATGAAATCACAAATAATTCCAGAGAAATTCCCGCAATCTGCTGTTCTTCAATCGATATAATCTGACCGACACCATGTGCCGGATAAACCACATATTCGTTCGGGCGAAAATCGGGTTTTTTTGACTTACTCATTCGAACCTTCCTTAAAGCGAGTCATCAAAAAGCAAAATCCAGCTTCCCAAATATCGTCAAATATTCGGCGCTGGTCTGATACTGTTAATGACTGTCCTCTGTGCAGCAAGTGTGCTGACTACAGAACCATGCATCATTTGAGGAGCCATTATATCATAAAATTGTCCACATGCCCAGTGCCGGTAATATTTGCCCTGATTTACCTTATAAATAGAGCGAACCTAATCACCGATTCGGATAGATTGCGGGCAAACTGACGCAAGCCCCCGCGAATCGCCCAAAAAATTATCCACCCTCGCCTGGTTTTTCAGAAAAATATTTAGTCATCTTGTCGGCTTCGCCGTCACGCTCATCCGCATTCGGCATCGGCTCTTTCTGCGAGACAATCACCGGCCAGAGTTCCGAGTATTTGCGATTGAACTCAACCCATGTCTCCATGCCCGGTTCTGTGTCCGGGCTGATCGCATCAGCCGGGCATTCAGGCTCGCACACCCCACAATCGATACATTCATCGGGATGAATGACCAATATGTTTTCACCTTCGTAAAAACAGTCGACCGGACAAACCTCGACACAGTCGGTAAATTTACACTCGATACAATTTTCGGTGACGACATAGGTCATGGACTCTTCCCAATCAGCTTGTCCTGTACGTAGTGCAACCGTTCAGGTCATTCAAGCGTCCGACTATTGTAAAGATCAAGATTGCGACGATCTTGTTTGGTCGGTCGGCCTTTTCCCTCAAACCGCGGTACTTGTGGGTGTTTTTCCCGAACAGGGGTCAAGTCTTGGTACAGTGTTTGCGCTTCGCTTGCCGGACCGCGGCGGCTGCCGACCGCGAGCAGTTTCACTACGCGCACGTCGCGACCCTGCGGGAAAGTCAAAATATCTCCCAGCTTGACATTTGTGGCAGCTTTGGAAATTTTTTGTCCGTTGACACGCAAGTGCCCTGCCCGCACTGTCCCAGATGCCAGGCTGCGGGTCTTGAAAAACCGCGCATGCCACAACCATTTGTCTACACGCAGCTTATCAACCAGTTCGGTCACGCTAGATTTTATCCTTCAGCCCCATTAAAGCGGCGGCAAATGGATTGTCCGGATCGATCTGTTGGCTTTTCTTTGGAGAAGCCTCAAATTGCTTTGGCCCGTCGTTATGACGGAACTTACCCTTTCCGGGTTTGCGGTCTTTATCTCGATTAAATTTGTCCCTGCCCGGTTTTTGTTGACCCGGTGTCGTCTGCCGCGATTGGCCAGATTTTTTCAGACCAGCCCTATCTTGAGCTGCCTGCTCTCCATCTGGCTTATTACGTCTGCCTTTGCGGCTGTTGGATCCGCTCCGACCATCATTTTTTGCAGTGTCTCCCGTATTTGACGCGGCTTCTTTTGCCGGCCCATCACTGAACCTGCGGCCCTGTCCCTTTGGCTTTGATTGCGCGCGATTGCGTCCCCAAGTGAACGTGAAAAACACCTCCATATCAGGCGCGGCCTCAGCCTCAGCCTCAGTCTCGGCCGCACTCTCGGTCGCAGTCTCTGTCCCAGTCTCAGTAGCAGTCTCAACCACACTCTCAGCCACAACCTCAGTCACCGCCATAACCTCAGTCACCGCCACAGCCGCAGTCTCGGTCACTGCAGGATCAGTATCTGCATTTTCAATCGTCCGGTTGTCGGTCTTCGCGAGTTCAACTTCGGAGGCCGTGCTCGCCTCAGCGTTTTCAATCGCAACCACAGCTGCAACCGCCGGAGACGTTTCAGGTGCTGTTTCAGCCTCGTTGCCCGTCTGCGTCGCAGTCTCGATAGAACCCTGAGTTTCCTTTTCCTTGGCAGATTCCTTGGCAGAATCCCCTTCTAAACGCGCGCCATCCTCTGCCAAAGTGCCCCCGTCAGTGGCTCCAGAGTTTGTTGTTTCTGTTGCGCCTTCCACAGGCGCTTGCCCCGGCGCCTCTGATCCATTTGGCGTTGTTTCAGCATCTGCAGCAACAGACGCTGTAAGGTCGACAGCTGCGGGATCAACTGGCTTGGCTTTCACCTTGACCCGCTCGCCCCTTACAAACCGATAGCCAAGCCCCTGCATCAAATCCGCAAATTGCTCCAGCGTCATTCCAGTGATCGACAACATATCGGCTTTCGCCTCGAACCCCCCACGACTGTCCTCAGAGCGCAACTGGTCTGCCAACCTCTCCAGCATATCCACCCGTATCGCCCGTGCACCAGAGTTGCGATAGCCGGCCATTGTGTCGCTGCCCTCGCTGGCAGAGGCATCAACAGGGACCGTCACCAAACCGGGAGGGGGCGCTTCGGGAAATTCGTCAAGTCCCTGCGCCAAAGACCAAAGCACCAGCCGCAGTCGGGTCGGTGCGGGTTTTAACAAAAGCGGTAAAAACACTGTGAATTGGCCAAAGCGAACCCCGTGCTTACGCAGTAAACTACGGGCATCCTGATCCAGAGCTTTGACATCCTCTGCCACATTGCTGCGCGCAACAACGCCAAACGCCTCTTTCATCTGAAAGGCAAATCCGCGCGCCAGACCGGTGAGGCTGTCGTCGTTCTGTAAGTTGAGCAGCGGCTCAAAAAGCGTTGCAATCTTGCGGTCGATAAAATGCTGTAGACGGCGTTCGACTTTTTGCGCCACATCAATGCCGGCTTCTTCATCGACGAAAGCATGGGCCTTAGGCTTGAGAGGATCATCCCCGACCACCAACTTACCCACTGCCTGTGTGCCCCACATAAGGCCACCCTGTTCGGTGAAATCGATCTCTGTATCGGGAGAATTGTAGAATCTGTCCGCCCGCAGATGAAAATGCGGTGCCAAGGCTTGCAATCCCACAGCTTTCAGCGTTTTTGCTTCCTGACCACTCGCTTCTTGATCCTGACGAAAACGGAACCCTTCCAAGCGACCGACGAATTCTCCTTCGACAGTCACCTCACCTTTATCATTTACCTCGGCCAACAGGGCCTCCTTCTGTTTCAACCGCCGTATAAGCACAGAGGTGCGCCGGTCTACGAATCGCTGTGTCAAACGCGCATGGAGCGCATCTGACAATGTATCTTCTACAGCGCGGGTTGCGGCCCGCCAATCCCTTTCGTCACCCAGCCAACCAGAACGTTGGGCAACATAGGTCCACGTGCGGATATAGGCCAATCGCATGGACAGGGTATCGATATCGCCATCGCTGCGATCTATCCTTTGCATTTGCCGTGCCATCCAAGAATCAGGCACCTGCCCCTTTTCGTGCAAAAACCCAAAAATTTCTTGCAACAGAGCGGCGTGCTCAGCGCGGCTGATGCCGCGAAAATCCGGAATACGGCAGACGTCCCAAAGCAACCGCACCGAGGCGGCATCACTGGCGCGAGCCGCAGTCTCGGCATCTTGAGATAAAAGCTTAAGCGCGGCCAGATCATCGGCCTCGCGCGCGCGTACCAAACGCACATGGTCGGGTTTTTGCTCTAGTGACCCAATCAGGGCCGGTAGCGATCCAAAGCGTAAATCAGCATGTCGCCAGTTCACTTTGCCGATGGGCGTAAACCGGTGTCCGGTGATGGCGCGGGCCACCTCATCCTCAAGCGGTGGAGCCTCTCCTGTAACACCGAAACTGCCATTGCTCATCCCGCGGCCAGCCCGGCCGGCAATCTGGGCCAATTCATTGGGCGCAAGGGGCCGCATTCGCCGACCGTCAAACTTGCTGAGCGCAGAGAATGCCACGTGATTGACATCAAGGTTCAACCCCATGCCAATCGCATCGGTGGCCACCAGATAATCCACCTCGCCGTTTTGATACATCGCAACCTGCGCATTGCGGGTACGCGGCGACAACGCCCCCATCACCACCGCAGCCCCGCCTTTTTGGCGCCGGATTAATTCGGCGATTGCATAGACGTTTTCAACAGAAAACCCAACGATAGCGCTGCGCGGCGGAATCCGGCTTAGTTTCTTCGAGCCCGCATAGGTTAACTCAGACAGGCGCTCGCGGTGCAGAAACGTCGTCTCTGGGACCAATTCGGCAATGGCGCCGCGCATCGTATCGGCGCCAAGAAACAGTGTTTCTTTCAGGCCTCGTGCCCGCAACAGCCGGTCTGTAAACACATGTCCCCGCTCAGGATCAGCACAGAGCTGAATTTCGTCAACCGCCAGAAAGTCACAGCCCATGCCCTCGGGCATCGCCTCGACAGTGCACACCCAATACTGCGTGCGCGGTGGCACGATCCGTTCCTCGCCGGTAACCAAAGCCACCACCGACGGCCCGCGCACTGCAACGATCCGATCATAGACCTCACGCGCCAAAAGCCGCAAGGGCAGGCCAATGATACCAGTCCGGTATCCCAGCATGCGCTCGATTGCATAATGGGTTTTACCGGTATTGGTTGGGCCCAGAACCGCGACGGTCCTTGACTGCTCGGTCATATTTGCCCCTTTGGTTATATCCTGCTGCCTAATAAGGTTTGCTGCAAACGGTCTCGGGCGCTTCGTACGGTGCTGTCAGACGGATGTATAGCAAGAAACGCCGCATAGGCCTTAAACGCCATCTGCGGCATATTCAGACGTTCAAATATACCTGCCATTCCACGCAAAGCGCCGAAATGATTGGGGTTAAGCGCAAGACTACGCTCAAGATCCGCGACAGCAGGCCCCATCAAATCCGCTAAGAAATAGGCCTGCGCACGCCGGTGCCACCCTTCGGCAAACTCTGGGGCGTGATCCGTCAGGGCCGTAAAATGTTCGATTGCCGCTGGGATATCATCTGCCTCTAGCGCATCTTCGCCACGCTGTAGCAGTAAATCAAAACTTGCAGAACCAGACCGCGACCAAATCTGCGTCAGCCGCTGTTCGATCTGCACCGCTGTTGCCTCATCAGCCAGAGCCAAGCGCTGTAATAACACGGCTTCCTCAGAAGCATGACCGACCGACGTCATACAGAAAAATGCTATTGCCAGCCTTGCGGTCACAGAGGTAATACCAATAGGGAATAATCGACGCATTTTCATAAGATAGCGTATCGGGTGAAAAGGTCCAGATGCGCCGACAACACCCGTGAGGATATAGCATGAGTGATATACTTTCAGCTGCAGTCAGCGCACTGAACACCAAGCTTGGCGCTGCCAGACTGGATGGATCCGCAAAATTTGTCATTACGGATGAGGGGTCACTGGTGTGCGATGCCAATGGCGTGCAGGCCGGTGATAGAGAGACAGATGTCACGCTTACTGCTGATGCAGAAACATTTCAGGACATTCTCAACGGGGACCTCGACGCAACGTCAGCCTTTATGAGCGGACGTCTCAGCGTCGATGGAGATATGGGCACAGCCATGCAACTGGCAGGTCTTTTGGGCTAATGCAACTTGCACCCGCACCGTATTTTAAAGACCCAAAGCCGCTGTGCCCTGACACGCCACCACCGGACGGGCAGGCATTTTGGATACACACAGGTGACAAACGGCGCTGCCGGCTGGGTCTGTGGCGGACAAAGACCCCCAAGGGAACGATCATAATTTTCCCTGGGCGCACCGAATACATTGAAAAATACGCCAGTATTGCGGCCGACTTTGCCGCGCGGGATTATCATACTGTGGCGATAGACTGGCGGGGTCAGGGTCTTGCAGACCGCGCGCTGCCCGACCGGTTGAAAGGCCATGTCGCAGATTTTGCCGAGTACCAGCAAGATCGTGCGCCTTTGATTGCGGCGATGACCGCACTTGCGCTGCCCAAACCCTGGAACCTTTTGGCCCATTCGATGGGCGGGTGCATCGGCTTGCGCGCACTGCATGAGGGGCTGCCAGTGCAGTCTGTTGTGTTCAGCGGCCCGATGTGGGGAATCGAGATGCACCCCCTGCGCCGCATGGGCGCGTGGACTGTATCGACACTGGCACATTGGCTCAAAAGCGGGGCGCTCTATGCGCCAGGCACCTCGGGCGCACCGTATCTTTTGAATGTAGCCTTCGAAAACAATCAACTGACCAATGACCGCGCGAGTTTTGACCATATGAAGGCCCAGTTGCAGCGCAATCCCAGTTTTGGCCTCGGCGGCCCAACCCTTGGCTGGCTCAATGCCAGTTTGAACGAAATGCACCGCCTGTCAAAACTGCCCTCGCCGGAATTGCCCTGCCTGACGTATCTGGGCTCCGACGAGCAGATCGTTGACTCCCGAGCAATCGTGCGCCGCATGGCGGGTTGGGCGCAGGGGCGACTGATCACCCTGCCCAGCACCCGCCATGAAGCTCTGATGGAGGCCACTGCGCTGCGCCTGTCTAGGACTGACGAGATCACCGCGTTTTTCACCCAGAACACCTAGCGCAGATACCAACACCACCCTGCAACGCTCAGAGCAGCCTTCCAGTCGAAAGGGGCATGAGACCCTTAACGGATAAAACCAATCCAAAACCAACCACGACTGCGTCAGCAAAATTGCATCGCCGCACGAGCACGCTTGATTTTGATGAGAG